>Ga0209167_10000202_pt1 | contig 56014 bp, 53 predicted proteins | sample Coa_R1_9_FD_187154 | JGI IMG/M metagenome (GOLD analysis project Ga0209167, IMG submission 187154) | Surface soil microbial communities from Centralia Pennsylvania, which are recovering from an underground coalmine fire - Coalmine... | ecosystem: Environmental > Terrestrial > Soil >...
AATCCTGGCAGCATTCGCACTTTTTCTTGTCTACTTCAGATTTGATCCATTGGTTAGAATGTTGAATAGATGGCTTATAAAAAACAATAAAACATTTTCTGTTCCCGAAAATTATAGTTTACGCGCCTTGTCGGAAATTCTGCTCCTTTCCACCATTCGTTACCTGGTATTTTTGTTGCAATATGGTCTTTTGTTTTCTTTATTCGGTATTCCATTACTTGGTTTGCAGGTATTCACGGGCGTTAGTGTCATGTTCGTGCTGATGGCCGTCATACCCACGTTAACGTTTTTAACAGATCTCGGATTTCGTTGGGCCGTGGGCATTCAGGTGTTTCAGGTATATACCTTAAATACTGCAGCAATACTGGCGGTATCACTGGGCATATGGCTGATTAATTTAATAATCCCTGCGTTAGTAGGGAGTTTATTAATTTTAAGGATCAAACTATTTAGCAGTAGATGAAATCAATTATCCTGATTATATGTGTTTTTTTATTTGGAATTTCATTGCCTTTAAAAGACGGGGGTGAATTTTGCGGCTTGCCAAATCACGCTTTCCAGGCTGGTGAAAGTATTACTTTCAAAGTCTATTATACGCTGGCAGGTGTTTATATTGCGGCCGGTGAAGCTACATTTACTGTCGCGTTGGAAGATTTGAGCGGCAAACCGGTTTATCATGTAACAGGATCAGGGAAAAATTATTCGTTTTTAGATAATTTTTTTAAGGTCAGGGACAAATATGAAAGTTATATTGACACTGCAACATTGCAGCCTATGAAATTTATCCGAAATGTCAGCGAGGGTTCTTACAGAAAATATGAAAATGTTAGTTTTAATAAAACAGCCCACACTGCTATTACGAATTCGGGTGTTTTTAAAACGCCGGATTGCATCCAGGATGTTTTAAGTACGATGTATTATGCACGGAACATTGACTTTGAAAAAATGAAACCGGGCGACAAGATTCCTTTTTCCATGTTCCTTGATAATCAGGTGTATGATCTGTATATACGTTACGTGGGAAAAGAAACTATTAAAACGAAATATGGGAAATTCCGGGCAATTAAAATTAAACCTCTTCTCATAAAGGGAACTATATTTGAAGGCGGAGAAAAAATGACGGTTTGGATAAGTGATGATGCAAATCATATTCCGGTACGGGTTGAAAGCCCAATCAGTGTGGGTAGTGTAAAGGTTGACATGATGGATTTTAAAAATCGCCGTACGCCGATGAGTTCCCTGATCAGTCCGCGATAACAAAGACTAAATTTTAGCATAACCCTTCTAACATGAAAAAGCTACTTAAAATTTTAGGTATCATCCTGTTTTCTATTGTCTTCATTATCGTTATTATTATAGCTTATATTAAGATTGCTTTGCCGGATGTCGGCTCTGCACCGGATTTAACAGTAGACAAATCACCGGCAAAAGTTGAGAGGGGTCGTTATCTGGCAAACTGTGTAATGTCATGTATGGACTGCCACAGTAAGCGGGACGTAACTGAGTACTCGATGCCTATGGTGCTTTCTACCAAAGGTCAGGGTGGGGAACGATTTGATCAGACCGAAGGCTTTCCGGGAACTTTTTACTCCGCTAATATTACGCCATCTGGTATCGGTGCCTGGACCGATGGAGACATATACCGGGCCATTACTACAGGTGTTCGTAAAAATGGCAAGCCAATTTTTCCGGTAATGCCATATCATTCGTATGGATTTGCAAATCCGGAAGATGTGAAGTCCGTCATTGCATATATACGATCACTTCAGCCCATTGCAAATGTGGTACCGGAATCAGCTGCGGATTTTCCAATGAGTGTCATTCTGAATACGATTCCAAAAAAAGCCGCACCCATGTCATTACCTGCTTCAGGAGATAGTCTGACCAATGGAAAATATTTGTTTACGATTGCCGCCTGCCATGATTGTCACACTCCATTTGAAAAGGGAAAATTTGATGAGACTTTGGCCCTGGCCGGTGGACGCGTTTTTCCAACACCTGGCGGCATGGTAACATCCGCAAATATCACACCTGATAAGGAAACAGGCATAGGTGCATGGACCAGAGAATTTTTTGTTCAGCATTTTACGATGTATCGTGACAGCGCCACAGCCCACCAGACAGTTAACCCTGGTGCCGTTCAAACAATGATGCCCTGGACATTATATTGTAATATGACAGATGCGGATCTGTCCAATATTTATTCTTATATCCAGACGCTCCGCCCCATAAAACATACGGTAACTAAATGGAGGGCAGGGCATTGACAGTCTGGAAGTCTGGAAGTATACGGTTGATTAATTTTGTTATAATACGCTTTGAATCGTTTTTTCCATTTGCATACTTCTTGAACCCTTTACAAGTAAGGCCGTATTGTCGAGTATTTGGGAGGCGAGCCAGCCGCCGGCTTCTTCTGCATTGGAAAAACTTTTATAGGGATGTTGTACTTTCAGGAAATCCCCTCCCACCAATGCAACGTCATTCCATTTATTTTTTCCGATCTGCTCTATGATCTGCTGGTGTTCCGCAATACTGTCGGCACCAAGTTCCATCATACCACCCAGTAAAAGGATTTTATTGGCTGCCGGAAAATGAACGAAATTTTCGATTGCCAGTTTCATGCTGGAAGGATTGGCATTGTAAGCATCCAATATAATAATATTGCTTCCTTTTTGAATGAGCTGGGATCTACTATTGGAGGGTTCATAATTTTCTATTCCCCCTCTGATCCGGACTGGATCGACCTTGAAATAATTGCCCAAACAAACTGCAGCTAGTACATTGGGTAAATTATATTCACCTGTCAATTTCGTTTGAATGGAACCGGCTGAACTGCCTTTGGTTATTTTCACTTTCAAAAACGGTGACGCTTGTTCCGTAATACCGGTAATATCAGCATGATTTGTTCCATAGGAATAAACTTCGCCAATCCCCTTACTCATGAGTTGAAGATATTCATAATCCCACATCACAAATGCACTGCCGCCATATGCACGCAGGTAGTCAAAGAGTTCACCCTTACCCTTCATAACACCTTGGATTCCTCCAAAGCCTTCCAGATGTGCTTTTCCCACGTTAGTGATTATTCCGTGGGTAGGTCTTGTGTAGACGCAATAGCCTTCAATTTCTCCGAGATGATTGGCTCCCATTTCAACAATAGCAATTTGAGCGTCTTTTTTTATTTTCAGAATGGTTAAAGGAATTCCAATATGATTATTCAGATTGCCTTCCGTTGTATATGTTTTATATTTTTCTGAGAGTACAGCATGAATCAATTCCTTGGTGGTTGTTTTTCCATTACTGCCTGTGATCGCTATGAAGGGAATAGTAAACTGGTTACGATGGTGTGCAGCGAGCGACTGGAGCGTGGCTAATGTATCATTTGTACGGATCAGATGGTCTCCGTGTTTTGCCATATCATCAATTTCTTCATCAATAATCGCATAAGCGGCTCCGTTATCCAGCGCCTGAATGGCAAAGTGGTTACCATTGAAGTTATCACCTTTTAAAGCAAAGAAGATATCTCCGTTCCTGACTTTTCGGGTATCGGTGCATATATTGGGGTGACTGGAAAAGATCTGATATAATTTGTCTATAGAAAACGGAGAGCGGGAGCTATACTGCATTCGTTTTTTACTTTTTTGATTTAATTTCTCAGGGTTAATTCAGGTATTAACCAACATATTTATGCGTTCGTTTTAATCTTTGCGCTTTACGCTTTCAACCAAAGAAGCAAATTTAATAAACAAAAAAGCCACCCCGCAGAATCGGGATGGCTTATATAGTTTAAAAAGGTATTACTGTTTGCGGGCGTTTTGTTTTCTGGTTTTATAGCTGATACCGGTTTGTCTGCCGTTACCTGCAGCGCTTCCCACTCGATCCATAGCGCAACGGAAGCCGACTGTAGAACTAGCCTGATCTTCTTCCATAAAACGGCGGGTTCCGGGTCCGAGCCAGTAAGCACGATCATCCCAGCTACCACCTTTGATAACCCTTGATTTATCGCTGATCAGTGTGGTTTTTCCATATCCATAACTGATACCTGCGATCAGTGAGTCACCATCCAGATAGTTGATCACATCACCTTTCTGATAATTTCTTCTGTTTTCGCTTTCCTTATCTGTAACAGCGCGGTATTTAATTCTTCCCAGACTATCTCTTTCAGGCTTTCCTTCTTTGCCAAGATCCATGGTTTCAAATTTATTCCCACGGAAAGGTGCCACACCGTTTACGTCCTGGGAGGAAAGCGGACGATAAACATCCTCAACCCACTCGCTCACGTTGCCAGACATATTATATAATCCAAAGCCATTCGGATAAAAAGAAGTTACGTCTGCAGTATAAACGGCGTTATCGTTCAAACCACCGGCAACACCCATGTTATCTCCATTACCTCTTTTAAAATTCGCAAGGAAAGTTCCCTGCCAGGTACCGCGGCGTGAGTCACGCAGTCCGTTCACATTCTGGCTCCAGGAATAGACCTGTTTGTTGGCAATCAGCTCTTCACCTCTCTTCTTGTCCGAATTACTTGGAGAAGGGTTCTGATTGATATAACCAAGCGCAGCATATTCCCATTCTGCTTCCGTCGGCAGACGATAGGCCGGGAGCAATATACCATCCTCAAATGTTACCTGCGTACGCGGCGTTCCGTTCGGATTCTTAAGCTCATTCTTTTTTGATTTAGCGGCCGGACCAGGTGTTGCCTGATATTCGCCTACCAGATATGATTTGGTATTAAAGTTCTCCTGGCCGAGTCCCTGGATATTCTTCAGGGAGTTTTTGTTGATAAATCCGCGGTCGACCAGCGCTTTTTCATTCACGCGGTCGGTTCTCCAGATACAAAAATCATGTGCCTGTCTCCAGCTTACACCGACCACAGGATAATAGTTGTAGGAAGGATGACGGAAATAATATTCTACCAGTGGTTCATTATAGGCCAGTTCACTTCTCCATACAAGTGTATCTGGGAGAGCGGCATTTCGCACGGCCTGATATTCATCTCCTTCAAATACGTTGTTTATCCAGTATAGGTATTCGCGATAGTGTACGTTGGCAACTTCTGTCTTATCGATGTAAAAGGAATTCACGGTAACTCGACGCGGAATATTATTCCAGTCACTCATTACATCTTCTTCAGTAGCACCCATGGTGAATGTACCCCCCTGTATAAAAACCAGTCCCGGGCCGGTACGTTGTTCCTTTTCTTTTGACACCTGGTAGCCTCCCATATTTTTGTCGTTGTAATTCCAGCCGGTTACTGCACTGGATTGGGTCTTTGTTTTGCAAGAACCCATAACGGCGGCAAAGGAAGCGAGGGTAATCAGATTTTTGAGATTCATAGAAAACGCGTTTAACCGTGATTTGTTAAGTATAGAAACGTGGGTTTGAAACAAATATTGTAAATCAAACCCCCTGTGTTGAATAGTACGCAAGGACGACGAAATTAGTTTGTTTATCGGAAAAAATCCAGTTTAGGGAATGTTAAACCGTAAGGATTTGTTGGCCGCTTTTTTGCTTAGTTTTGCTCAATTAACGGAAACCTTAAACCTGTGCAATATTCTGGTTATGTTTCCGTTGGTAAAAGGAAGAACAAGTTATGTCGTTAAATAACTGCGCGGATGGCGGCAAAAAAGCGACTTCCATTGTTGGAACTTTCTAAAAACCAACTAATTAGCTATCGAAAATTTATACTCTCTAAATGTTAAAATGAGCCGGACGTCGTGATTTTTCGCGGTAATGTCTCATTTTGCGGCCAGTTCCTTTATCAGATAAATAAATTAATTCATGAAAAGAGTGTTTTTTCGACTAGCTGTTTTAGTATGCTGCCTCCTTTTTTTTTACACTTTGAGTGCCCAGTCAACTGCTCCGATAAATGTAACAACAACTGCTGTACCATTTTTAAGAATATCTCCTGACGCACGTGCAGGCGGTTTAGGGGAAGAAGGCATTGCCACTTCGCCAGACGCGAATTCTTCCTTTTATAATCTTTCTAAAACACCTTTCTCCGACTATAAGACCGGAATTGGCATTACCTATACGCCCTGGTTGAAGGATCTGGGTTTAAACGACGTCTATTTGCTGGCGGCATCTGGCTATCACCAATTGGACGAAAATCAGGCTTTATCTGCATCATTGCGTTATTTCAGCCTGGGAAGCATCCAGTTTTCCGATTATAACGGTAACAACTGGGGTGAGGGCAGACCGCGGGAATTTGCCTTTGATCTTGGATATTCCCGTAAACTTTCCAATAAGCTGGGTATTGGTTTAACACTCCGGTACATCAATTCTAACCTTACTCTGGGAGCTGCGGCAGCTTCCGGGAGCATTTCTGCATATAAAGCCGGTACCGCCGTATCTTCCGATCTGTCCTTCACCTATAGAAACCTGGCTGCTAATCAGGAAGGTTTTACGTTCGGATTCGTTCTATCAAATCTGGGTACCAAAATTGGGTATACAAATGATGCTACTCAAAAAGAATATATCCCGGCTAATATGGGCCTCGGAGGAAATTACACAAAGGTCTTTGACGAACAAAACAAAATCAGTTTTGGCCTGGATCTGAACAAATTGCTGGTGCCGGCTCCGCCTACACCTCAAAATGGAGTCGACACTGTATCACAGGAGGCATTGAACGAATATTATAGCCAGAGCGTCGTAAGCAGCTGGTTTAAGTCTTTTAATGGGCAGTTCAACACAATAAATGCATCTATCGGTGCTGAATACTCGTATAACGATCAGTTTATGTTTCGACTGGGTTATTTTTATGAAAGTCAAAGCCAGGGAGGAAGACAATATTTCACGATGGGTGTTGGACTGAAATATAATATGCTCGGATTAAATTTCTCATATCTCATCCCGTCAGGATCGGGTATTACACGGAATCCATTATCCAACACGATTCGCTTTGGGTTGACATTCGATCTGGATAGTTCTGATCCAAACAAAGCCGCAGCAACAAGTTCAGAATAGAAAAATAATTTCCCGGGGAAAGCTGTTTCATGAATGGTTGTTTACATTTGACCACCTTTGAAACAGCTTTTTTTTAAATTAAAATCATCATGTCTTACCGGATTGGTTTGGGAACTGATTTTCATCAACTCGCCGAAGGTAGAAAATTATGGCTGGGTGGCATTGAAATTCCGCATGCAAAAGGCGCAACCGGCCACAGTGATGCAGACGTATTATTGCATGCTATCTGTGATGCATTGCTGGGCGCTTTGAATCTTGGAGATATCGGCATTCACTTTCCCGATACCGATGCTGATTTGAAAGATATTGACAGCAAGATTCTGCTGCGCAAAACTTTTCAGATGATACGTCAGAAAAGCTACCATGTTGTAAATCTCGATACCGTAGTTTGCCTGGAAAGACCAAAAATAATGGGATTTGCATCAGAGATGAGGAAGGTTATTTCAGATATATTAGAAATCAGCGTGGACGATATTTCGGTTAAAGCGACTACCACGGAAAAACTCGGTTTTATAGGAAAGGAAGAAGGAATCATGGCGCAAGCGGTGGTATTGTTAAGGAAACCGGATTAATTATCTTTGCGCCCATGTCCATTCCTGTCAAGATCATAAATCAATCAATTCACCCGCTGCCCACCTATGCCACCCCCGATGCCGCAGGGATGGACCTGAGAGCAAATATTTCATCAGTTGTCACACTACAGCCATTGGAACGTCAATTAATACCTACCGGTATATTTATCGAACTGCCATCCGGATATGAAGCACAAGTCAGGCCCCGTAGCGGGCTTGCTATAAAGCAAGGCATTACCTGCTTAAATTCACCTGGCACGGTTGATGCGGATTACCGTGGAGAGTTAAAAGTCATATTAATCAATCTTTCCGATACGGAACAACACATTCATCCCGGAGACCGTATTGCGCAAATGGTTGTAGGAAGGGTTGAACATGTGGAATGGCATCCCGTGTCGGAATTAATTGAGACTGTCAGAAATGATGGAGGATTCGGACATACCGGTAAGATGTAAGCTGAGATTGTAATATTAAAAACTATAATGCCTGCTGCTAATCTTCACCCGCACATAAAAAAGATTGAATTTTGAATATGATAAATGCAGGCAGGATTTTTCTTACATGGAGTTTTGGATTATTCCTTTTTGTATTTATTGGAATAGGAAACTTTTCATGCCGCTCAACGAAAAAGATTACAACAGCTATCAGCAAAAAAGATACTGTTCAAATTAAAACAGATACTGTTAAGGCGATTGAAGATTTGCACGCGGATTCTCTGAAATATATTCAGCAGTTATACAGCCATATTCAGACAGGAATCATCAACTGTAGAACGTTTTCCGCAAAGTTAAAAGTGCATTACGAAAGCAGCGACGGGAAAGATTATGAATTTAATGCCTTCATCAGGCTCCAGAAAGATAAAATAATCTGGATCTCCATTAACGCATTATTGGGCTTTGAAGCTTTCCGCGCGGTAATAACACCGGATAGTGTGAAAGTCCTGAACAAGCTCGATAAAGTATACCAACTGAGGTCTGTAGGCTATTTACAGAATATCAGTCACCTGCCATTTGACTTTCATACCCTGCAATCAATTGTGCTAGGTAATCCCATTTACCTGGACAGCAATATTCTGTATTACAGAAAGGACCTTCAGGGCATATCCATACTCAGCATCGGCCCTATTTTCAGAAATTATCTGACACTCAATAACGATCTCACTTTGAAACGGAGTAAACTGGATGACCTGGATCCGCTGCAAACCAGATCCTGCGATATTTCATACGGCGACTATGAAAAAGCAGACACTACTCTTTTCTCAACATATCGTAAGATTGTGATTTCTGAAAAGGCCAGACTGGATGTCGAACTGAGTTTTAAAAATATTCGTTTTAACGAGAATTTAGACTTTCCTTTTTCCGTTCCGAAAAATTATAAACGCAACTAGACGTTATACAGTAACTTCATCCCGAACGTAATTCGCATATGCGCAAACCGATCATCCTGTTCATGTCCATTTTCTATTTGGTATCCAATGTGCGCGCGCAGTCACCAAGCCAGAGTAGAAGCGAACTTGAAAAAGAGCGTGCATCCATACAGAAAGAAATAGAGGATGTAAAACGTTCACTTGATGAAACCCATAAAAACAGAAAACAGACGCTGGGTCAACTGGCCCTTTTGCAAAAGAGATTGCGTCTTCGGCAGGCAGCCATATCAAATATTAATCAGCAGTTGAATTTTATTCAGGCTGACATGAACACATCATGGCAGGAGATCATCAAACTTAAGAAAGAACTCGACACGCTTCGTAAGCAATATGCTGAAAGTGTTGTATATGCTTATGAAAACAGGACCAACTATGATTATCTTAATTTTTTATTCGCTTCCAGTAATTTCAACGATGCTGTAAAAAGAGTCGAATATCTGAAATCCTACAGAGCTTATCGTGAACAAAGAGCTGAAAATATTCAGAGAACACAGGTGCTTCTTCAAAATAAAATAGATGGTTTAAAAATAAAACGCATCGAAAAAGACGAAGCGCTTGTAAAACAGAATAAAGAACGTCAGGTTCTGGAAGTAGAGAAAAAAGAGAAAGATCAGGTAGTTGAACAGCTGCAGGGCCGGGAAAAAGAATTAAAGAAAGAGATGAATGCAAAGCAACGGCAGGACCAGAAGCTGGGCAATGCCATCGCAGCTGCGATCCGCCGCGCTCGTGAGGATGCCGTTCGGGAAGCAAAGAAAAGAGCCGCGGCCGATGCTGCAGCCAATGCAACCAACACGGCGCCGGTAAAAACCGAAGTTGCCAAAAATGCCACAAATCCGGGAAGTGCGGGCACCATGCCATCAACCGTAAAACCAGCCGTAAAACCGGCTGCTACAACGATTTTCAATACGACCGCAGATATCGCATTATCTGGCAATTTCGAAAAAGACAAAGGCCACTTGCCTTGGCCGATTGCCTCCGGCACCATCGCCATGCGTTTTGGTCCGCATGAATATATCAAAGGTATTGTACACAATAATCAGGGGATCACGATTGAAAGTGCCGCTGGTACATCAGTAACAGCTGTATTTGACGGAGACGTTCAGAGCGTATTTAATGTGGGTGACGTGAGTGCCGTGATGATACGACATGGGAAATATTTTACCACATATAGTAATCTCTCTTCAGTTTCTGTATCCAAAGGCCAGGCTGTAAAAATGGGTCAGGTTTTAGGAAAACTCGGAGATATTGGTCAGCTTGAGTTTGTGCTTTCCGACGATAAGGATCATCTTTTCGATCCGGAAAGATGGTTGAGAAGATAATCCTTAACCTTTTTGCATTAAATCTTTTCCTGGGAGAGTCTTTTTGTTGAATGTGATTTTGACAAAAAACGGTCATATAATCTTTCGTAGATAGGTACGATATTATTTATGTCGAATTTTTTGGCCTGCTCGTAAGCATTCGCTTTAAAAGTTTTCAATACATCATCATTTTCGAGGATAGTAATTGCCTGACGGCTCATGGATGCAACATCGCCAACCGGGCTCATAAAACCCGTTTTCCCATTTATATTTATTTCCGGTAAACCTCCGGCATCCGAAGAAATCAGGGGTACTCCTGCGGCCATGGCTTCCAGGGCAGCCAGCCCGAAACTTTCGTATTCAGAGGGAAGAATGAAAAGGTCCGATACGGCAAGGATCTCTTCGATTTGTTCCTGTTTTCCGATGAAACGGATATCTTCAATAATTCCCAACTCGCGGCTTAAATTTTCTGCGTCAAAACGATCTGGGCCGTCTCCCACGAATAACAATTTTGATGGGATCTGTCTGTTTATTTCCGCAAATATTTTCACGACATCAAAAACCCTCTTGATCTTCCGGAAATTAGAAGCATGAACTACGATTCGCTCATTATTAGGCGCAATTACTTTGCGGAACGGATCAATGGGTTTTCTTTTAAATCGCGACAGGTCCACAAAGTTGTAAATGACTTCTATTTCTTTTTTAATGTCAAAAATGCTGTATGTTTCATCGCGAAGGTTTTGTGATACGGCTGTTATGGCATCACTTTCATTGATTGAAAATGCAACAACCGGTGCCAGCGTTTTATCCCGGCCGACCAGCGTTATATCCGTTCCATGTAATGTTGTTATTACCGGAATGACAATACCCTGTGTGGCTACGATTTTTTTTGCCATATACGCCGCAGAGGCATGAGGGATGGCATAGTGGACATGCAGCAGGTCCAATTGATGATTGATTATTACATCCACCATTGTACTGGATAACGCTGTTTCGTATGGTTGATAGTCGAAGAGAGGATAAGACGTTACACGCACTTCATGATAGAAAATATTTGCGTTATATTCAGTCAGCCTGACGGGTTGCTGGTATGTTATGAAATGTACCTGATGGCCTTTATCCGCGAGAGCTTTTCCGAGTTCTGTGGCAAGGACACCGCTTCCGCCGAATGTCGGATAACAAACAATTCCAATCCGCATGTACTAAATTTATTAATCTAAGTTAAACAGATTTACCAGCATCACATAACAACCGTTCATTACTTATCTTAGCAGAAATAAACAGTTATGCGTTCGTTTTTGTTTGTTTGTTTTGTTTTTTTATTTACCGGGACTTTAACTGCCCAGTCTGATTCACTTTTTATCAGAAAAATTGCAGATGAAATTTTTCACAACAGTACAGCTTACAGTAATCTTTTTACGCTCACAAAAACCATCGGACAGCGTTTATCAGGATCTCCAGCCACATATACTTCCGAAAAATGGGCGCAGGAAGCTGTAAAAAAAGCCGGTGCAAACCAGGTATACTTACAAAAAGCAATGATCCCTCACTGGGTCCGGGGAGGGAAGGATCAGGCCGCCCTCATAACCGGGAAAACCAGGCAAAGCCTGGAAGTAATCGCTTTGGGAAATTCAGTATCGACCCCGGCAGAAGGAATTACGGCACCGGTGATTCTTATTCGTGATTTTGATGAGCTGGAAAAAAGAAAAAATGAAATCAAGGGCAAAATTGTATTTTATAACCATCCTTTCAATGCCGACTTCGTATGGACGTTCCTGGCATATTCAGAGGCTGTACCTTACAGGGTTTTTGGAGCAAGCAGGGCTGCAAAATATGGCGCCGTTGGGACCGTCGTGCGTTCCATGAGCGAATCCACAGATAATTTACCGCATACCGGTGCCATGATTTATAATGATTCATTTCCTAAAATACCAACGCTCGCGGTTGGTTTGCAGGATGCAGATATATTAGCTGCCGCGGTAACATCCAGACTGGCGACTGCCAATCCTAAAGAAAGTCAGGGTGAACTGAGTCTTTATATTTCCACTCATGCACATGCGTTGCCTGATACCATTGGATATAATGTAATCGGGGAGTGGAAGGGCTCCGAATTTCCCGATCAGTATATTACCGTGGGCGGACATCTTGATTCCTGGGATCCTGCGGAAGGGGCCCATGACGATGGTACCGGCTGTGTTCAATCCATTGAAGTATTGCGGGCCCTGAAGGCTATCGGCTATCAGCCGAAACATACAATTCGCGTTGTGTTATTTACGGACGAGGAAAATGGCGGAAGGGGAGCAAAAGCCTATAGTGCAGAAGCCAAAACGAAAAACGAGAAACATATATTTGCATTGGAAAGTGATGGTGGCGGATTTACACCGAGGGGGTTTAGTTTCAAAGGGACTGAATCTCAGATGGCGAAAGTAAAACACTGGCTGCCGCTACTGGTACCTTATGGGGTTACTGAATTTAACGCCGGTAGCGCAGGAGCAGATGTTGAGCCTCTCAATGAAACGACCGGCGCCATGGCTTCTGAACTGATGCCGGATTCACAACGCTATTTTGATATTCATCACTCCGCGGGAGATGTTTTTGAGAAGGTAAACAAAAGAGAATTGGAACTGGGTGCGATCAATATGGCTGCCCTGATATACCTCACGGATAAATACGGTTTGTAAAAATGTAAATATGAAAAAATTTCTTACCATCTTATTGCTGAGCATTATCATAATCAGTGGTGTATGGTTTTCATGGCATTTTTACTGGGTCTTTGGGGAAGGAGTGAAAGCCGGTCAGCTGAATAACTTCATGAAAAAGGGATTTGTATTCAAAACCTATGAAGGAAAATTAATTCAAACAGGTTTAAAAGGAGGCGTGCCAGGCTCAGTTCAGTCGAACGAATTCAGTTTTTCGGTCACGAATGAATCAGTAGCCGGCCAACTAATGACAAATAGCGGAAAGGAGTTCGAATTACATTATAAAGAGTATATGGGTGCTTTGCCCTGGAGGGGTACGTCTGTTTTTATTGTAGACAGCATTTTATCGATGCGGGATCCCCGATTATTTCAGACGCCATATATCCCTCAATAGCTCAAAAGACAGGCGCTTCAGGACTGAACAAAAATGCGCCCGGTTCTCAAGATTAAGCAGATTGAAAATTTGCCTCACTTCTTCAGCCAGTCAGGTCTCAAGCCTGCAGGATAAAAATGGCCGGCTGCTTATTGATTTCGGGAACTTTATTTTTCCATGACTTTATTGTCCTGGTCTGAATAGATTCGGATCTGCCGGTCAGGTTAACGGCAATGCATAACCGCGTTGTGTGAGCGCAGGTTTTTAAAATATTATCCAGCAAAACATAATTCCGGTAAGGTGTTTCAATAAAAATTTGGGCGGAACCTTCATTTCTGGAGACATTTTCCAATTCTCTTAAGCGTTTAATACGTTCACCTGTTCCAATAGGCAGGTATCCATGGAACTGGAAATGCTGGCCATTCATACCACTGGCCATTAACGCCAGCAGGATCGAATTGGGACCCACCAGTGGCTTAACCGTGACACCTGCTTCCTGTGCGACTGCTACCAGAATTTGTCCGGGATCCGCGATCCCCGGGCAACCCGCTTCGCTGAGTATCGCAAGTTGCTTTCCAAGTTTAATCTGTCGGAGAAACTCCTGCTTTATATCCTCCTCTGATTTGTGAATTGTAAACCACTGATATCTGTCAATATCTATATCTTTCCAGAGTTTTTTCAGATATCGACGTGCGCTACGTTCATTTTCTACAAAAAAAACTTCAGTTTCTTTAACAGCATCCAACAAATAATGCGGTAAGACATTTAACCCTTCTTCATCAAGAAAAGTCGGAATTAGATATACGGTGGACGGGCGTTTCATACTTCGATGTTCTGATGATAGATGCTGATGGTTGCGGCAATTAGCGCATAGGAAGGAGCCAGCACCCATCCAACAAAGGGCACGAAATGCATTAAATAAAATACCAGGCCATTGCCAATGGCCAGTCCCCGACGCTGACCGATGAAATGAATGCTTTCAGCGGGTGATAAATGGTGACGTTCGCAGCTGTAGTCCAGCATGGAAAAACCATAATAGTAACATTCAACCAGTGCGGCGATTACCGGAGCGATCGATCCCAGCAACGGAATGAAAGATAAAAGTAGAATGAAAATGGTAATGATGGTTTGCCAGAAAAAATTGCGCAAAGCAAGCCTTATTCCTCTTTTGATATCATGAAAGTACACCTGCCGGTTAAAAACAAATTCTTTTCCTTCTATAATGCATTCAGTTTTCTCGCTGAGATAGGCGAAAACCGGGCTGCCCAGAATGAGGAATAAATATTTAAATAATGAAAAATAGAAAAACATCATGATCAGCCTGGCCATAATGCCGACCATGATGGCTGCAAAACTATAAGCGGGGCTATGTTGTTGATGTATCCACTTGTCAAGCCCGGAGAATAATTCGGAAACTGCTGAGTCGGCTGATATCCAGAAAAAATATAGTCCGATCGTGAACAGCACCATATAAGCCAGGCCCGGTATCAGAATCCATTTCCACAACTTGTGTTTGCTAATGAAATCATTAGCCTTTCTATAGGCCTGTATAGCAATAACAATTTCTTTTAGCAAAGCAATTTTTTATCGGCGTTCAATATAACACTAATTTACATTTTAAGTATTTGTATATGCCGGTAAGCCTGAAAAAGCTGGATCGTTCGTTTTATGATCGTAGGAATGTGGTACAAATAGCCAGGGAGTTACTGGGGAAAATTCTGGTTACACAATTTGACGGTGTCCGTACTTCCGGACGAATTGTGGAAACGGAAGCGTATAACGGTGTTGGAGACCGCGCCTCTCATGCATTCGCTGGTCGCAGAACCAACAGGTCCGAACATATATATGGTGGTCCGGGAACCGTTTATGTTTATATCGTCTACGGTATGCATCATCTTTTTAATGTGGTTACCAATAAAAAAGAAATCCCCCATGCCGTTTTGATCCGGGCACTCGAGCCTATGGAAGGCATTAATTATATGTTGAAGCGAGTAGGGAAACCGGTTCCCGATTATACCCTTACAAAAGGGCCCGGTAATCTTGCGCGTGCGATGGGCATCTCTAAAATGCATACAGGTAGTAATTTGTTTTCGGAAGAGATATTTATTGAGGACGACGGACTACGTTATAAAAAAGATCAGATAGTCATTACCCATAGAATTGGTGTCGATTACGCAGGCACAGACGCGCAATTGCCATATCGTTTTATCGTAAAAGGTAATCCATATGTAAGTGCAAAAAAGTCTTAGAATTTTGGACAGGGGATTGGCTTTCTGCCGTCTGAAGGTTTTTTGATATATATGAGAGAAATTTCAAAACCTCCCTGGCCCTGTGATGCCGGTTTAAGGGATGAGACGTTCACATCATAAGACATGCCAATAGTGAAAGCTCCAATATCAAGTCCAACATAGGGTATAATTGCATCGGTCAGATTACTGAAACGAGTCCAGACACCCAGGTATAGATTTGTCGGATTCCGGTTTTCTTCTTCACTCGTTAAATTATACGACCAGGCACCCCCGAGCATCGCGTCCACCGCATTTGCCTGCCGGCTGTATAAACCACTCAGGTGTATAAAATTATTATTGTTTGCTTGGGATAACGGAAATGAATAACCGCCATGCACAGTGAAACGCGGGGATAACGTATATAAATTATTTCCGGTGAATGATTCAGTCGGCTGCAGGATATGGTAAGCCGATAATCCGAGGTAATAATTATTATTGCCATCAGTAGATCCATTATATAATACACCGACGTTTAAATCGAAATAACTGATATTCACCTGGTGACCACTCACAAGTTCGGAACTTGGTAATGACCACCCGCCCTGCTGATCCAGCTGATCTTCAAAATTCAATTGAGTTCCGTCGAGCCTTTTATTTGCATAGCAGCCCTGGAAACCGATACCGATCTGATTCCAGCCGTTTTCGTCCAAAGCCTTCTGATAAGCTGTAGAAACAGCGATGTAATTGCTTGTCAGTATCCCATTGGCCGTCCGGTCGCTCATAGCCATCAAGCCAACCCCCCATGCGTCTCCGGGACTTATCTTATTTGCAAGGATATTACCATCAACCGAAATGGTGGAGGTAACAAAGGCATTATTGATTTGAGGCCACTGGTTACGATAATTCCCGGCAACCCGAAGTATACCGTTGAATTTTCCGGTGAGAGCCGGGTTTAAAGTCAGGGGAGATGCGAAGAATTGGGAAAATTCGGGGTCCTGGGCCTTGGAAACTCCAGGGGTCAGGCAGGTGAAACAAAGCAGCGCGTAAAAAATTCTTCTCATAAGCACAGTCCTTTGATTACGGCCGGTTGTAGATTTAATGTATAAATTGACAGCAAATATCTTCGAAAAGCTGCTGTACGACCCTTTCAGGTAATTAAATTCGTAGGATTGTCAGATTGGAATCAGGGTCAAAATAAAGAAAAATCCTGATACAATGTACCCTTCATCAATGTTTTAAAGCTGTATTTTGTTGCCAAAAGAAAGATCGCCGGCATCCCCCAAACCCGGTACGATATAACCCTTAGCCGTTAGTTCGTCGTCAATTGCACCGCACCAGATTTTACAGGTCGGTAACGCCCTGCGCAGGTACTCTATGCCAACGGTACATGCTATTGCAGTAACGATATGAATCTCAGCGGGGTTGCCTTCTCCTTTCAGTTGCTGGATTGTCTTTACCATAGATGAACCGGTTGCCAGCATAGGGTCTGATATGATCAAAACACGATTTTCAAGCTCCGGATGCGTAACATAAGTCATGCTGATCTGAAAAGATCCGTCCCGGTCGTGTTTTCGATAAGCAGAAATAAATGCATTATCTGCCTTATCAAACACGTTCAGCAAACCCTGGTGCAGGGGTAACCCGGCCCGCAGAATAGTCGCCAGTACAGGCTGATATTTAAGCACTTTCGAATTAGAAATTCCCAGAGGAGTCTGAATTTCTACCTCCTCAAAAGCCAGGGAACGGCTGATTTCATAACCTGCAATTTCACCTATTCTTTCCAGGTTTCGCCGAAAACGCATCCGGTCCGTTTGGACGGAAATATCGCGCAACTCTGCCATCCAATCACAGAGAATCGAATAATCCTGGCTTAGATTTATCAGCATGTATAAAAATTAAAAATCCGATATTCGAAATTCAGTCGGCACTAAAACTAAAATTAAAAGATTGAATCAGAAAATCATTTCCTGTGCAGTATAATGTGATCGGACTGATGAGTGGAAGTTCCCTTGACGGACTGGACATGGCATTTGTGCATTTTGAAGAGAATGCCGGTCGGTGGACTTTCGACATAGCGGAGACATACTGCAAACCATATCCCCTGGAATGGAAGGGAAAATTAACAGGTTTCAACGGGCTCTCAGCAAAAGACTATCTCCTGCTCCATACCGCCTACGGACACTGGCTGGGCAAATCAGTCAATGATTTTATGGAAGAAAGAAACCTGAATTACCGGGTGCAGCTCATCGCATCTCATGGTCATACTACTTTTCATGATCCGGCAAAGCGAATGACAGCTCAACTGGGGGACGGAGCAGCCCTCGCGGCAGTTACCGGGATTCGAACCATTACAGATTTTAGAAGTGTTGACATTGCACTGGGTGGTCAGGGGGCTCCCATTGTGCCAATTGGCGAAAAATTATTATTTCCGGAATATGATTTTTTTCTGAATATCGGCGGAATCGCGAACATTTCAGCCGGGGGAACAAATACGATTGGCTTTGATGTGTGCCCGGCAAACCGGATACTGAATTTACTGGCTTCCGCAACAGAAAAGGGATACGATGATAATGGCTCACTGGCCGCTGCCGGAACCATAGCTGAGAATCTGCTTGACAAATTAAATGGGCTGGATTATTATAAACAATCATATCCAAAATCGCTTTCAAATGAATTTGGACTGAATGAAGTATATCCCTTGATTGTACACACTCAACTTCCCGTACGCGATGCGCTGGCAACTTATACAGAACATATCGCCATACAAATTTCTAAATCACTGATTTCATTAAAAAAGCAAGTTTCCGAAAAGGAAGAACTGAACTTACTCATCACCGGCGGCGGTGCGCATAACTTGTTTTTGACTGAAAGTATAAAAAATAAAATTTTACCGGCCGGTATTAAATGCATCATTCCGCCAGAAAGCATCGTGGATTACAAAGAGGCGTTGATCATTGCTCTGATGGGTGCTTTGCGCTGGCGGGAAGACATCAATGTGCTGCACACGGTAACAGGAGCTACTAAAGACAGTATTAATGGGGCAATATGGTCCGTCTAGTTATTAGTTATTAATCGTTAGTTATTAACTGAATTATGGCTAATAATTAATAACTAATAACTAGTCAAAGTCCCAGCACTGATTTCAGCTTCACATATCCTGTTTTACTAACCGGTATCCGCCCACCCGATTTAAGAATCGCCAGGTGATTATCTTTTTCGTAGGGATCAATACGCGTTATCTCCGTAACATTTACCATGTAAGAACGATGGGTTCTGACAAACTGATTTTTATTCAATACCGTTTCAAAATGCCCCATTGTTTTGTTTTTCAGAAATGAACCGTCCTTTGTATGAATTTTTACATAGTCGTCTGCTGCTTCCAGATAGTGAATATCATCTATCGGAATGATTCTAATTTTTCCCGCCATCTTCACAACGACGCGATGATGTTCTGCCGGACTGTTTGAGACAGACTCCAGGAGTGGGGTCAGATGATCTTTCGGTGAGATGGTTTTATTTAATTGTTTCCATTTTGAAATAGCTTTCTCGAAGCGGTCACGACTGAATGGTTTAAGCAGGTAATCCACAGCATGACTTTCAAACGCATGAATCGCATATTCGTCAAAAGCTGTTGTAAAAATAACGGCAGGAGGCTCTTCAATGAGTTCCAGCATTTCAAACCCATTTATTTTTGGCATCTGAATATCCAGAAAAATTAAATCCGGTTGCATTTGCTGGATGGCCTTTACACCTTCAAATCCATCATTGCATTCAGAAATCAATTCCAGATCCGGGTGGTATTGCAGGTATTCTTTAATGATGGACCTCGCCAGCGGCTCATCATCTATGATGATAATTTTCATGACTTGGAATATTTATAGTTGTCGTAAAAACCTGATCCTTTCCTGAGGTTTCCACGAGATCCGTTCTTGCGAATAAAAGATATAGTCTGCGTTTTACTGAATTTAATCCAAACCCGGTACCATGTCTTGGACCGGCTGTATCGGGATCGTATGGATTCTGAACTGTCACTTTCAACGAATCATTTTCACGAAATACCGAAATATATATGGTCACCGCATCCGTCGTATCATATAATCCGAATTTAATGGCATTTTCCACAACGGGTTGCAGAAGCATAGGAGGAATCAGCAGATGCATACTTGCTTCATCTTTGATGACAGAGGTCGACAACCGATGACCAAATCGTACTTTTTCTATTTCCAGGTATAATTCCAATGATTGCATTTCCTCTTCCATTTTTACCCACTGTTCCTCGTCCTTTCTAAGTGTTGTACGGAGGAAGTCGGACAATTGATGAATCATTTTCCTGGCCTGAGGCGGATCGGAACCGACCAGGGCGCTGATGGAGTTCAAACTGTTGAATAGAAAATGTGGTTGCAACTGCTGACGTAACTTATAAAGTTCAGCGTCCCGGCTTAGTTTTTCCGCATCATTTTTTCTCTGCCGATTTTCCTGTTCTTCTTCCTGAGTATACCATAACACGCAAATGATTGCCATACAGCCAAGCAGGAGAAAAGCAATTCCAAGCCGGAGCCAGTAGGCATTGGAAAGGAAAATCAAATAATCTGAATTGGAAACATCAGACAATATCAGATTCAGAATAAATTTACTCAATGCATTTATGACCAGACTAAAAATGACGCAGACAATCAATACATATAGGTAACGGTCACTATAGGGCAGATAATATCTTAGAATATTGCTGATTATCCAGCAGGCACCGAGCAGGAGACTATTCGTAACCAGACTGTCGATCACCGCATTGTTTAATGGATATCCGTAATTCAGGATCAACAACGTGTGCAGTATAGCCCATACCAGCCACCATCCAAAAAAGCTGTTGCGAAATTTGCTGACGCTGATAGGTGACCTGGCCAAAGATTAGGATTAAATAATTTCCAGAAATTGGTGTTTGCTATTGTGCAGTATATGTGCTGCTTTCCTGTTCGTCAATTCAATGTACAGGTCAGCATTATCTGTTTCCTGAATCCGTGAATATAATTCTGCGCCATCCAGCAATCCACTCAGTTTATACAATTCAGCCACATTGATGAATTTCCATTGTACCAGCTTCTGCTCTTCATTGAAGAATTTATCTTCTTCCTTTTGACCCAGAGTAGAAGCTTTTTCAAAAGCTTCCTGCGAGTTATCAGCTTCAATCAGTCTGAGTTGTTCATCGAATTGCGCTGTATGATTTCCCTGACCGCAAATAATCCTGTAGACAATTTTTGTAAGATACCAGCTCATGGTTTTGATTTAATGTATGATCGGATAAGTTGATTAATAATTTCTGATTTCAATACCTCCAAAAACGGAGGACCCATCTATAATGAGCACTTTGTTCGGATCTGTGTTGCCGATATTCGTCCTTTTATCCTCTATATTTCCGAACACCGAAGTCAGTTGACTCCTCACTTCCCAATGAGGAGGTACAATTATTTTTGTACCGCCCATAATTTGCGTAATGTCCAGGGACGCCGTGCCTTGAATATCAGCCTGGGTCAGATTGATTTCTGCGCCACCCATGAAGATGGTGATGTCCCCTCCTTTAAAATTTTTTGAAAGGATATTTTTATGGATACCGCCCAGGATGGTGGTCGCATCGATAAAATCTTCTGAAGAAAATCCTTTGGAACTATATCCCATACCACTGGCGGAACCTGTGGTTTCACCAGAATGCATATTTGACGGATCTCCTGGTATAGTACCCGCTCCCGGATACCCCCGACGCTGTCTTCTTCTCTGCCATCTTTCCCATCTCTTCAAGTCCTTATGCTCCCATTTCTGATGCCAATCGTGCTCCATCCAATATGGTTTTTTAGGACGGATCAGCATGATAAGGCCGACCATGATGATGACAGCCGGCCAGATAAAACGATGAATGTCGATGCCCGGGATCAGCTGATCCATTAGAAAAAAAGTCCCGATCAGAATCATGATCAGCCATCCGGGTCCACGGAATGCGTGCGCGAGGCCGCTGAAAATCCCTATAACAATCAATAAAAACTGCCAGCTGAACATCCAGTCAGGCATAGGCATTCCAAACGCATGGGCTAGCAATACGCTCCCAACGCATACCAGGCCTAGAGGTACCAGGATCCTGCCTCCTGCTTTTTTGCGAACACGATTATTAGCATCTTCTTTTATATCGCTTTCCGTATTATCCATTTCTTTAAATTTTGAGTAAAACTAATCCCCTTGTTTATTTATTTCAAACGGATATAGGCTATCCCGGTTTGAATGACGGTGAACACCGGAAATCAGCCGGTAAAAAATATGTATGTCAGTATATCTGAAAGCGATCCCCGTCAAATAGGCCAAGGTCACTCAGTTTGAGGTGGGGAATAACAAGAAGCGCCATAAATGAGAGCGTCATAAAAGGCGAAAGTAACCGGGAACCCATTTTTTTTGCTTCGGCATCCAGTATGGTGTAATTCTCTGCTACCTGATACCCGTCTTTTGTACTCATCAGGCCTGCTACCGGTAGCCCCAGTTTTTTTACATTTCCTTCGTTGGCCAGACTGATTCCACCTTTCTCCGAAATCAGAGCATTGATCGCCAGACTCAGCGACTCATCATTCACACCCACTGCCACAATATTGTGACTGTCATGCGCAACGGAGGATGCCAGTGCCCCGGTTTTTAGTCCGAAGTTTTTTATAAACGCCATGGCAACCGGAGCTTTCTTATAACGGTTCAATACAACGATTTTTAGTATATCCCTGGACGGGTCCCCCTCCCAGTAACCATTTTTCGCATACAATTCTACGTTATATTTTCCCGTGATCAGTTGTCCGTCATATGCTTCGATTACAGGGTACGGATAGACGGACGTATGTAATGGGCGTGCATGAAAAACAAAATCTTCCGGCCTGGAATAGGAACAATCGAATTGATTTGGACTGGACAAATGGACCACAGAATTTATTTTTGTCTTGCCGTTTTCCGAAACTAATTCGCCCTGAAGATATGTTTGCAGTACTTCAAAATTTTTCAGGTCTTTCAATAAAATAAAGTCAGCGGAATCACCCGGACGCAAGAGGCCCAGGTCGAGTTTATAATGCAGAGCAGGATTGATGCAGGCAGCTCTGAGAACTTTAAAGGGATCAATATTTTTTTCTACTGCCCTGGCGCAGAGCTGATTGATATGCCCATGCACCAAGCTGTCGGGATGTTTGTCGTCACTGCAGAACATCATATTTTCGCAATGTTCATTCAGTAATCCTGCAAGGGCCTCAAAATTTCTTGCTGCACTTCCTTCCCGTATCAGTATTTTCATTCCCATCGCCAATTTATCGAGGGCTTCATCGGCGGTAAAACATTCGTGATCTGTCGTAATTCCTGCCTGGATGTATCTGCGGGCTTCCTCACCCCGCAAACCGGGCGCATGACCGTCCACTGGCTTATTATATTTCTTTGCGGAAGCTATTTTTTTCATGACCTCCGGATCGCATTGCAGGACGCCGGGAAAATTCATCATTTCGCTGAGGTATTTGATTTCCGGTTTTGACAATAATTGATCCACTTCCTCTGACCGGAGAGATGCTCCGGCTGTTTCGAAAACTGTTGCAGGTACACAACTCGGGGCGCCGAAATAAAAGTGGAATGGTGTTTTTTTCCCGTTTTCGATCATGAAGTCTACCCCGTCGATTCCCAGTACATTGGCGATCTCGTGAGGGTCGCTGACTGTAGCAACCGTTCCATGCACAACAGCAAGCCGCGCAAATTCAGACGGAACCAGCATGGAACTTTCAATATGTACATGTGCATCTATAAAACCGGGACAGATGTATTGATCAGGAACTTTTTCTTCCGGACCCAATTCCTGAATACTTAAAATTTTATTATCGAGAATATGTACTTCTGCGGGATAAATTCGTGCGGACAGAATATCTATAAACTTTCCTTTGATGACCATGATAGAATCTTAATCTTTCTGTAGTCCGGGTCTTTTTTCTTTTGTTTTGCGTAGGGAAGCTTCATAACGCCATTCAGCGATTTTAGCAGGATCACCGCTCAATAATATGTCCGGAACCTGCCAACCCCTGAAATCAGCCGGCCTTGTATAGACAGGCGGGGCGAGCAGGTTGTCCTGAAAAGAATCAAACAGGGCAGATGTTTCATCATTTAAAACGCCGGGCATCAGCCTTCCGATAGCATCTGATAACACGGCGGCCGGCAATTCGCCCCCACTCAGCACATAGTCGCCTATGGAAATTTCTCTTGTGACGTAATGTTCCCGAATCCTTTCATCGATCCCTTTGTAATGACCAGAGATGATCATCAGGTTTTCTTTCATGGAAAGCACATTGGCCATTGGCTGATTCAGTAATTCACCATCGGGGCTCATGAAAATAATCTCATCATAATCTCTTTCTTTTTTCAAAGATTCAATGGCGTTGGCCAGCGGTTCGCACATCATCACCATGCCAGCTCCTCCGCCATACTGGTAATCGTCCACCTGCCCGTATTCATTCACTGCCCAGTTTCTCAATGGATGGACAAAAATTTCCAGCAGTTTTTTTTCCTTCGCTCTCTTTAGAATAGAATGGGCAAAAAAACTTTCAAGCAATTCCGGTAAAACACTGATTATGTCTATGCGCAATTTGAAAAAAATTAATAGCTGTTTGAGAAATCTGGTGATTTTACCAGTTGCTGACTTTTTTTCATGTTCTTCGCCCCTTCTTATATATTGATTATTGTTTGCTTCGGGACGGCTTCGAGGCGGCTTCGATAACCAACCGAAGGCTGACCGAAGCCGTCCCGAAGCCATCCCGAAGCCGTCCCGAAGAAATATATACTGAATCAACACTTAAACCCGAAAAACCTCTGTCTTTATGGCAGGGCAGATGCGGAATCTCCCATACCATCCAGGTCACGTCGTTGTTTTTTTGTTGGCCTCCCCACTTTACTCAATCTTTTTCCGGTATGAAAGGTTGCTGCCTGATATTGGATTCGTTCTACTTCTTCCTCCGGCGTTATATCCAGATAATATTTCAACGCCTCGGAAAATGCCATACGATGATCCAGTAACCCGGTTACCTGAACACGCCATCTTTTAGCTTCGGTTTTTACTTCATAAATATCGCCAATATGTACCTGTTTAGACGGCTTAACCTGACCCGCCTCATTTTTTACTTTCCCTTTTTCGCACGCATCCGATGCAAGACTTCTTGTCTTGAAAAGCCTGATGGCCCACAGGTATTTATCAATGCGTAATTTTTCTTTTTCAGCCACTACATTTAGTTGACAGTTTACAATTGATGGTCTTTAATTCAAACATTCATACTTCCACATTTGCTTTAAGCTTTGGGCTTTACGCTTTATGCTTTTTAAGGCTTTCCTCCGCAAAGAATTTATGGAAATAAGGTATGGTTTCTATTCCCTTATAAAAATTCGCGATATTATATTTTTCATTTGGTGAATGGAGGTTGTCGCTATCCAGCCCGAAACCCATAAATACAATCTTGATACCAAGTTCTTTTTCTAAAAGGGAACATATGGGGATACTTCCGCCTCCCCGCTGGGGAACAGGTTTCTTTCCGAAGCTGGCTTCGATGGCTTTTTCGGCGGCGATATACGCCAGTGAATCCAGCGGTGTCATATACGGTTCACCACCGTGCAGTTCAAATGCATTGACCGTTACACCTGGAGGCGCGACTTTCCTGAAATAATCCAGGAGCATCTGCGTAATCTTTTCCGATCGCTGATTGGGAACCAACCTCGCCGAAATTTTAGCCGATGCTTTGGAAGGCAGAACGGTTTTTGATCCCTCACCCTGAAAACCGCCCCAGATTCCATTTAGTTCCAGGGTGGGACGAATTCCGGTGCGCTCATTTGTGCTATAACCTTTTTCACCCCACAGGGCCTTTACACCCAGATCCCGCATATATTCCTTTTCATCAAACGGGGCGGCTGCTAATTTTTTCCTTTCTGCATCAGAAGACTCTATCACGTCATCATAAAATCCGGGAATCGTAATATGATTGTTCTCATCATGACAACCAGCTATCATTCTGGCCAGCATGGTAATCGGATTAGCCACCGCACCGCCATAAACGCCACTATGTAAATCACGGTTGGGTCCTGTCAGTTCTACCTGTATATAGGCAAGTCCGCGTACGCCAATTTCAATAGAAGGGGTTTCGAGACTGATCATTGAAGTATCGCTGATGAGAATCACATCCGCTTTCAGAAGTTCTGTATGCGAAGAGACAAACTCACCCAGACTCGGAGAGCCAATTTCTTCCTCACCCTCGATGATAAATTTAATATTACAGGGTAGCTCTCCGGATTGGTTCATTATTTCAAGTGCCTTTACATGCATGAAGAACTGACCCTTGTCATCGGCTGAACCGCGGGCATATATCATCCCGTTTTTAATTGAAGGTTCGAATGGTGGCGTATGCCAAAGTTCCAGCGGATCCACCGGTTGCACATCGTAGTGACCATACACAAGTATGGTTGGTTTGGTTACATCCACTATTTTTTCTGCGAACACTACCGGATGCCCTGCCGTTGGAAATATCTCTGCCCTGATAGCCCCTGCATCCAAAAGTGAGTTTCTGACAGCTTCGGCACATATAACCATATCTTTCTGATGTGTACTGTCGGAACTCACAGATGGAATTCTCAAAAGCATTTTTAATTCTTCCAGAAATCTTTCCTGATTCTTATCCTGATACGTTTTCCACGCTTGCATGGGTAATGGGTTTGGTAGATGTTTACGAATTTAGGTTCTTTTGAGAAATGCTGTTTATTTGAATGATTCAAATCAGGATAAAGTAGACATGTCATGCTTTTTGTTTGGTACAACATTCACCATATCCCAATATATTTTTCTGATGAAGGAATGTTGCCTTACGGGGCAATCCGCTTTTATGCAAATGGGACAGCAACTGCTGATACAGTCATCGGAGTGAACGAAAAATTCCATGGAGGATCCAAATTCTCTAATAATAATTTTTCGAAGACTGTCTATTTCAATATGTGCTTCCCGTACATTCAGATACCAGGGAACGGTCATATGACAGTCCACATGGAGCACATTTCCGAATTTTATAACCCGAAGGTTATGGATGTCAATCCAGTTGGGGAGCCTGCTGTTATTGACAAGGTCAATCACTTTGACCAGAATTTTTTCATCCGCTTCATCCATAATTCCCGCTACCGATTTCCGGGCTATTCGATATCCGATGATCATGATTACAACACTCATGATAATGGCCACGATACTGTCCAGCTGAGGGATATGCGTAAAATAAATAAGAACCAGACCCAGGATAATGGCTACCGTGGAATAAGTATCTGATTGCAGGTGATTGCCACTCGCCTGTAAAGCCTCTGAATTATTTTCCCTGCCTTTTTTAATGGCATACAAACCGACGACAAAATTAATAATGGCAGAAACTGCAACGAGAATAATACCGGTATTGAGCTGTTGTAATGGATGCGGATGTATTAGCTGATGCACTGCCTCGTAGATGATAAACCCGCCTGCGAGCATGATCAGTGTTCCTTCTATGGCGGCAGACAGAAACTCAGCCTTTCCATGGCCGTAAGGATGATTGGTGTCTCGTGGTTTTGAAGCGATGGATAGACTATACAGGCCAACCACCCCGGCGATGACATTTACAATACTTTCAAGTGCATCGGTCAGGATAGCTACAGAACGCGTAAGATACCAGGCAAGAATTTTTATTGAGAATAAAATCAATGCAACAAAAAATATCCATTTCTGTATGCCGAGGTTTTGCTTGCCTTTATCCACATAATAATTTGTCAGCAAATGTAAAGGGAATCAATTCGAAAGAAGCAGTTTTTTAAGATATATCGGGAACATGGATATTATTTTCCGGGTGGTTGCGATTGCGGAATTTTTTCAACATCCGGTAATAGAACTCCCTGTTGAAAAGTTGGGAATCGGCCATCGCTTTATAAGTCAGGAAAATCCCCACAGGAAGCAGTACGATCGTTGCCATCCACATGCCACTAAAAGGTTGCATCACATCTTGTTTAACAAACTTTCTTCCAAAATTATTCAGGAGAAAAAATATGACGAAAAATATAACGGCAAAGATTAGCGGAAGACCGATCCCTCCTTTGCGAATAATCGATCCGAGTGGGGCGCCGATCAGAAAAAGGACAAGACAGGCAATCGACATAGTAATTTTTTCGTGCCATGCCATGAGATGATTTCGCAGATTACTACGATCGTTTTCATAACTGACAGCGGAAATATCAGTACTGGTCTTTATGTTATTGATGGTCGAATAAGTTCTGGACAACGCTTCGTGGAAACTTGAATCCGGAATCAGTTGTTGGATAGAATCCAATTTGACTGCCGAAGGTTTGGATTTCCAGGGACTATCCAAGTATCTCAGAATATGAATCTGCGCACTCAACAGGGTGTTGGCTTGTTTCCGGTAAGCGGCAGTGGTATGTTCGAGGGAATCGATCGTAGTGGTTAGCTGTCGCATATTGAGCATCTGATAGTTGTTCTTAAATGCACTGTCGTCCGTCTTATTTAGTTTGAAAGAACTCAGGTCGAATACTTTTTTATATTCTTCAAAACCAATTCGGATGAGTTCCGTGTTTACCGAATTACGCTGACCCTTTTCCTGGTAGTTCCATCCATTTTTCAGGTTGAACTCCAGGAATTTTTTATCTGGTGATATTGTCATTCTACCGCTTTGGGCTACCGTGGCATAATCCTGCAGCAGATTGTAATTATGCTGGAAGATCAGTATGTCATGAATATTTGTTCCATCCTTGTCCTTTTTGCCAATTTTGATAATATAACCGTCGATTTTATCGTAAAAAACTCCCTCCTTGATATCGAAAGCCGGTTTGGAGACAATGATATCATATTTAAGAGTCTGCATTTTTAATTGCGCCACCGGAATAATATAATTATTGAAAGCGAAAGCAATACCGCAGATAACCAAAGAGCAAATAAAAAGAGGACGCATAAAGCGAAGTAGTGGAATCCCGGCAGATTTGATAGCCACGAGTTCAAATGTCTCACCCAGGTTTCCAAAAGTCATGATAGATGAAAGCAAAACCGCCAGTGGCAGCGCTAGTGGGACAAGTGTTGCGCAGACATATATTATAAAAGTAAAGATGGTGATCATATCCAGGCCCTTACCTACGATATCATCAATATAAAGCCAGAAAAACTGGAGGACCAACACAAAGACAGTAATAAAAAATGTGGCTATGAACGGACCTATGAACGCACCGACAATTAGTTTATCTAATTTTTTTATCACTGTGCAAAAATAGCCTAAAGCTTAAGGCCCAAAGCCTAAAACTAATATGGAATTGTGAAAGTTTGATTTAAAGAACCCACCGTCAACAGACAACATTAGTTTCCGAGCCTGTGAAAAAGATCCTTTACCTGGTAACTCCAAAGCTGTGATTGGTCTTTAATATCTTTTTTATCGGCGAAATCCTTTATCAGAAGAATCGTCTGATTCGTGATGTCTGATTTTTCAATCCGGAATTCGAAAAATTCTTCTTTAGGGGAGTCTGACCAGTGAAAACGAACAAACTTATCCAATTCGCTTTCCAATACTTCCGCTTTAGTTGTTGAACCATTCCATGAAAAACTGAAAATATTATCCCGCTCATCTACCTTATCCGCAAACCATTCCTGAAGGCCGGCCGGGGTACTCAAAAACTCATATAAAATGGCGGGTGGACATTTTAAAGAGTATTCTAACGTAAACTGCTGTTTCTTGCTCATCTATTGTCTATTGATCGTGGGCTGCAATTATAGATAAATATTTCATGACCTGAAATTTTTTTTAATTCTTCGGAAAACGCTGATAATGAAGAAATCATCCTTTCCAATAATGGGAATTAGTTGAATATCAGTCATTTATCGTCCTTTCGGTTTGGTATTGCCGTTCTTAAATCTTATATTGGATAGGCTAATTTGAATCTTATGTTAATGATGATAAGAAAAGATTCAATTATACGTTTTTATTAGGATCCTAATATCTGAATTTCTGAAGAACCGTGTTAACCTATAACCCTTTAAAAATTACCTGCCCATGAGTATGCGTCAACTCAAGATCACGAAAAGTATTACAAATCGTGAGTCTCAGAGCTTGGAAAAATACCTGCAGGAGATCGGAAAAGTTGAATTGATCACTCCGGAAGAAGAGGTAAAACTCGCCATCCGGATTAAGCAGGGAGATCAGAAGGCCCTTGACAAACTAACTAAAGCCAATCTTCGATTTGTAGTTTCCGTAGCCAAACAGTACCAGAACCAGGGTTTAACCCTGCCAGATCTTATCAATGAGGGCAATCTGGGCCTGATCAAAGCTGCCCAGCGTTTTGACGAAACCAGAGGTTTCAAATTCATCTCATATGCCGTGTGGTGGATCCGTCAAAGCATACTGCAGGCATTGGCTGAGCAATCCCGTATCGTGCGTCTTCCGCTAAACAAAGTAGGATTAACCAACCGTATCCAGAAAGCATATTCTCAGCTTGAACAGCAATTTGAACGGGAACCATCGCCAGAGGAGCTGGCGGAAGTGCTGGAGCTGGACATAGAAGAGGTTCGGTCCACCATTGGAATTGGCGGACGTCATGTAAGCGTTGACACGCCTTTATCAGAAGGAGAGGATAATACCCTGATCGATGTGATGGAAAATACAAATGCTGACAGGGCCGAAACGAATGTGGAACACAATGAATCATTGAAAATAGATATAGACCGTTCGCTGCAAACACTAACGGAACGTCAAAAAGAAGTAATCTGTTTTTTCTTTGGTATCGGGGTAGATCATCCTATGAGTCTGGAGGACATCGGCGACCGGTTCAGCCTGACCCGGGAACGGGTTCGTCAGATCAAAGATAAAGCCATAACTAAACTAAGGTCCAATTCAGGTGCTAAGTCTCTGCGGAACTACCTGGGTATTTAATCACGAAAGTATACACACTGAGATAATTTTACACTTCATTTTCTTACATTTGCCTTTCTGAAAAACGTGGATAGAACGAGATGTTTATTCACGTTTTTTCATTTCAATTTTTAACGATAGGGATATGTTTGAAAATCTGAGTGAGAAGCTCGACTCAGCGTTTAAGCAGCTGAAAGGTCAGGGCAGGATTACGGAACTTAATGTGGCGGCAACGGTAAAAGATATTCGTCGCGCATTGATCGATGCGGATGTAAACTTTAAGATTGCTAAAGATTTTACTGATACAATCAGGATAAAAGCGCTGGGTCAAAAAGTATTGACGGCAGTAAGCCCGGGTCAGCTGATGGTCAAAATTGTTCAGGACGAGCTGACCGAGCTGATGGGTGGTAATGAAAGTGCATTGAATGCCAAAGGAAACCCTGCGGTTATACTGGTTGCCGGACTTCAGGGATCCGGAAAAACCACTTTCAGCGGCAAACTTGCCAATTACCTCAAAATCCAGAAAGGGCTTTCCCCGCTGCTGGTTGCGGCAGATATCTACCGGCCGGCGGCCATAGAACAACTACGGATTCTGGGTACCCAGATAGATGTTGACGTTTTTACCATCGAAGGCAATTTAGACCCCGTAAGTATTGCAAAACAGGCGATTGCAGAAGCCAAAAGCAAAAATAAAAATGTCATCATTGTGGATACAGCCGGCCGTCTGGCTATCGATGAAGCCATGATGACCGAGGTTGCCAATATCAAAAAAGCCGTCGATCCGCAGGAAATATTGTTCGTAGTGGATTCCATGACGGGTCAGGATGCCGTGAATACCGCGAAGGCCTTCAATGAAAAACTGGACTTTACCGGTGTAGTACTCACAAAATTGGACGGTGATACCCGGGGTGGCGCAGCTCTTTCTATAAAATATACGGTTAACAAGCCCATTAAGTTCGTTAGCAGTGGGGAAAAGATGGAAACCCTGGATGTATTCTACCCCGATCGTATGGCTCAACGGATACTGGGAATGGGGGATATCACCTCACTGGTGGAGAAAGCCCAGGGTCAGTTTGATGAAGCGCAAGCCCGGAAACTGGAAAAGAAAATCCGTAAAAACCAATTTGATTTCGAAGATTTTAAACAGCAACTCGATCAGATTCGTAAAATGGGTAATATAAAGGATCTCCTTGGAATGATTCCAGGGGTAGGCAAGTCAATTAAGGATATCGATATCAGCAATGATTCATTCAAAGGGATTGAGGCGATGATTGGCTCTATGACGCCATATGAGCGTGCTAATCCGGATTCAATAGATCAGAGCCGGAGGAAACGCATCGCCAGGGGAAGTGGTAAGGAAATTGCTGAAGTAAATGCGTTCATGAAGCAGTTTGAACAGATGAAACAGATGATGAAAACGATGAATAAAATGCCGATGGGAGGAATGGGATTTGGGAAACGTTAATTTACACATTCATCAAAAAAGACGTTAAATCATTCGACATTTTATAGTTGATTCATTACATTTGCAATAACAGATTGATTCGTTCGATCTACTTTTTAAACCTTATTAAATAACGCATTTAAATTTTTATTTAAGATGCCTGTAAAAATCAGACTCCAAAGACATGGGTCTAAGAAAAGACCATTCTATTTTATCGTCATTGCCGACATTCGCGCACCAAGAGATGGAAAATTCATTCAGAAAATCGGTACGTACAATCCTTTAACTGTTCCTGCTTCAGTTCAACTTGATCGCCAGAAGGCGCTCGACTGGCTGCATAAAGGTGCTCAGCCGACAGATACGGTCCGCCGGATATTGAGCTATAAAGGTGTATTATATCTGAAACATCTTCTGCGTGGCGTTGGACTAGGTCTTTTTGATGAAGCGGCTGCCATGGAAAAATTTTCCAAATGGCATAGCGATCATGAACTAAGTGTAAAAAAACGTCAGGAAGATCATCGCAAGGCCAGACCCGGCGGCAAACGTAACGCGCCTCCTCCCAGAAGAGTTGAAAGAAGGCAGGAGAACGAAGCACAGGGCTAAACGACATAAAAATATTCTTAGCAAGGCTATCTGTTTTAAGGTAGCCTTTTTTTATTGATCCTGCGGTGGAAAAAAATTACAGAAATATTGGGAAAATCGTCTCTGCCTTTGGATTGAAAGGCGACATGATTGTCATGCATCACCTGGGGAAAAAAATTGCAGTTTCAAAAATAAATGTCATTTTCCTGGAGCAAAAGAAAGACGAATTACTTCCATATTTCATCGAAAATATCAGTAAAAAAGGAGACAGTGAATTGCTCCTGAAGCTGGAAGGGATTGACAGTAAAGAAGCCGCCACGAAATTCATACGCAGGGAGGTTTGGTTGAATGCAGAGGAAATCCAGGCTCATACTCACAAGAGTAACCCTATTGGATGGGTTGGTTACAGCATCCTGGACCAGGGTAAAGACCTGGGTCCGATTCTGGAAGTCATTGAACAGCCTCACCAGATATTATGTCGAGTTGAAATAGAAAATAAAGAAGTTTTAATTCCAATTAATGAAGAAACGCTTGAAAAAGTGGATCATAAAAATAAGCTGGTGTTACTTAGGCTCCCCAATGGGTTACTGGAAGTATATCTTATCTAGTGTGGTGAATGTGGAATGGTGAAGATGTGGAAATTCAACCACCTGCTGCCGTCTGCCATTTGCCAACGAAATTAACAGAATATATAAAATATTACCCCCGTGACTTCGTTGAACTTTTATGCAATCTTATTCTTTCAGTAAAAAATTTGTTCCCCAGACGTTTGTTGTTCTATTGATTTGTTTGCAATTAAAAGCCCAGCCGATTACGGGCATCTGGAAGGGGAAAATGGGAAATTCCAAAGTTGAACTGAAGTTGATACGCAAAGGGGACAGTCTCATCGGCACTTCTTATTACTTTGACTCCAAATCAAATTTCCGTCGGTATTCGGTAAAAGGATATTTCGATGATCGAAATAACGATGTGATTTGGTATGACGATGTACTCATCGAAGAACATCATTCCAACCATTCAGGTCCATTGCTGGCTGTCGCAGATTTTAACTGCCCGGGTGAGGGTGTCATGAAACTCGATGGAAAATCTTCGGGGAAAGAAGACAATAAGAAAGATAAAAAAGAACTACACCTGGTAAAAGGGAATAACACACCTTTTTTCCCGGACGAATGGGATTTTCTGATTGAAAATTATGCCTACGGAGTAAGTCATCCGGAGATCGTGGACAGCATTGAACAAATGGCATTTTATTCCAGAGTTGCGACACCTATAAGCGAGACGACTTCACAGTCTTTAGCGTTGGCGGGTCCTGCGTCAGACCTACCCGGTCGCGGCGATGGGGTGGCATCTGATCAGCCAGTGATTAGCCATCTTCCGCAAAGCCTGCCAGTTATTGAAAATCCAACCGGTGAATCTAATGCCAGGATAATGCAATCCAATACGGTTATTGAAAAGCCAGGTTCCACAAATCAGCAGATTGCAGCGCCTGTTTTTTTGCCACCGGCAATGCAGACGAATGAAGAGAGATTTACAAGCCGGACAAAAATATTACAAAATGTAATTCCCATTAAAGGTGATTCCATTGAACTGCGGTTTTATGATAACGCCGAGATTGACGGAGATTCCATCGCTGTGTTCTTGAATGGCCGATTGTTAAAGGAACATATACTGCTTGCTGAAGAAGCTTATGTCATGAAGATTGCAGTAACGGATCTGCAATCAGATAATGAACTGGTGATGGTTGCTGAAAACCTCGGCAGCATTCCACCCAATACGTCGCTCATGGTAGCTATCGTGGAAGACAAACGGTATGAAGCACATCTTCAAAGTACTGAAGGCAGCAGCGCTCTGGTGAGGCTGGTGAAACCTTAAAAATACTTTTCAACACTTTATCGGCATACCTTCTGCACATTATTCGCTTCGCATTATATTGGAGCTCCAAATTAAAATAAAGTCAATAAAATTGATTACATGGGGCGTCCTGAAGAACTTAAATCACTATATTAATCATCTTGTTCTTTACGTAAATGACTTTTTTGGGTGTATTACCATTGAGCCATTTTTTTACCGATTCATCGGCGAGCACCAGTTCTTCCACCTGTTGCTGACTGGCGTCTAGGCTTATATTGAGTTCAGTACGTGTTTTTCCATTTACCGCCACCGGGTAGAGTTTGGATGATTCGATGAGATATTTCTCATTATAAACAGGATAAGGTGCGTCGAGTACACTGCTTTCATTACCCAGCTCATGCCATAATTCTTCACAGATATGAGGCGCATAGGGTGCCAGCAATATCAGCAACTGCTCCAGAATTTCCTTTTTATGGGTTTTCAATTCTCCCAATTCATTCACTGTGATCATACTCGCGCTTACAGCCGTGTTGAAGGAAAAACGGTCTGTATCTTCATCGAGTTTTTTGATTGCCTTGTGTAATACTTTCCATTCGGCATCCGTCGCCGGATCCGTTGTCCACACTTTTCCTTTTGTTTCATCAAAAAACAATCTCCAGAGCTTTCGCAGAAAACGGTGCACACCTTCAATTCCCTTCGTGTCCCAGGGTTTACTTTGTTCTACGGGTCCGAGAAACATTTCATACATGCGGAAAGTATCCGCGCCATATTTTTCTACCAGCTCAGTCGGATTTACCGTATTGAATTTTGACTTGGACATTTTTTCTACTTCCGAACCGCAGAAATACTTACCATCCTCTAATACAAAACTGGAATGCGCATATTCTGGTCTCCATGATTTAAATGCTGTGACATCGAGTTCCAGTCCATCCACCAGATTTACATCCACATGAAGATTGGAAATAGATATGAGCTTAATGTTTTCGGCGTCAGCTCCCCAGCTTTTTCTTAAGGTTTCATTTATTTCTTTCTTTAATTCGGGAAAGGGTTTACTCTTTAGTCCCGCAGAAATAAAAATCGGTTTTTGTTTAGCAAAAGCTTCCATTTCATCGGACCCTTCAATTTCAATTCTGTAAACAAATCGGCTACTGCCCTGTATCATGCCCTGGTTCACCAGTTTCTTATAAGGTTCATCAAAGCCGATCAGTCCCAGGTCAAAAAGAAATTTGGCCCACATCCGGCTATACAGTAAATGACCTACGGCATGTTCGGTTCCTCCGATATAAAGATCTACCTGATTCCAGTAATCTGATGCCGAGCGGCTGCAAAATGTTTCGTTGTCGTGTGGATCCATGTAACGCAGATAGTACCAGCTACTGCCCGCATAACCCGGCATAGTATTCGTTTCGAGATGTCTGGATGTCCATATTTCCAGATTTGCCAACGGTCCTTCACCATCAGGTCCAGGTTTATAGGTTTCCACCATGGGTAATTCCAGCGGCAGGTCCTTTTCATCGAGCGGGTAAGCGATTCCGTTTTCCCAAATAATGGGGAAAGGCTCACCCCAATAGCGTTGCCGGCTAAACGCCGCATCACGGATTTTATAGTTCACTCTGGGATTTCCAATTTTCAACTCTTCCAGCTTTTTATTCACCATGGGTATAGCCTCATACATCGGGATGCCATCCAGGAAATCACTGTTTTCAAGCCTGGCATCTTTTGTTGGATTGGCTTCTTTGCCATTGAAATGCGACCCTATAATATTTGTAACCGGAATATTGAAATGTTGTGCAAATTTAAAATCACGTTCATCTCCGCAAGGCACCGCCATGATGGCGCCTGTGCCATAACCCGCCAAAACGTATTCTGAAATCCATACAGGAATTTGACGCTGGTTGAAGGGATTTAGTACATAGGAGCCCGTAAAACACCCCGTAATCTTTTTTTCTGCCAGCCGCTCGCGTTCGCTGCGGCTTTTTACATAACTGATATATTCATCCACAGATTTTTTCTCCGCATCTTTGGTCAGTTCCGGGATTAATTCGTGTTCAGGTGCTACGACCATAAAATCCACACCGAATATCGTATCGGGACGTGTAGTATAAACCCGAAGTTTTCGCGAATCGCCGTTGGCAAATGCAAAATCAATTTCCGCGCCATAACTTTTTCCGAGCCAGTTGCTTTGCATTTCTTTCATGGCATCGCTGAAAGCTACTTTGTCCAGACCTTCCAGCAGCCTGTCGGCATATTCTGTGATCCGAAGGTACCATTGACGTAATTTTCTTTTTACAACCGGATATCCTCCCCGCTCGCTAAAACCATTGATCACTTCGTCATTGGCCAGTACAGTACCTAACGCCTCACACCAGTTTACTTCCCCGAACCCGCAATAAGCAAGACGAAATTCCATGAGTATATCCTGCTGTTGTTTTTCACTATATGCCTTCCATTCAGCCGAAGTAAATGATTGAAACTGACGGTAGCCGGAAACAGAGATGCTTCCTTCTTTCTCGAATGCAGCGCTTAATTCAGAAATGGGTCTGGCCTGGGCCAGCTGGCGATTATACCAACTGTTAAACAACTGCAAAAAAATCCACTGGGTCCACTTATAATAATTCGGTTCAGCGGTATTCACCTCCCGGCTCCAGTCAAAAGAAAATCCGATACGGTCCAGCTGTTCCCTGAAATTGGATATGTTTTGTTTTGTGCTTACGGCGGGGTGTATTCCATGGTCAATGGCGTATTGTTCGGCAGGCAATCCAAATGCATCATAGCCCATCGGATGCAATACGTTAAAGCCTTTAAGCCTCTTATAACGCGCGAAGATATCGCTTGCGATATAGCCAAGCGGGTGACCCACGTGCAAACCTGTTCCGCTTGGATAGGGAAACATGTCAAGTACATAACATTTCGGCTTGCTACTGATGTTGCTCACCTGATAAACCCGGTCGGCCTTCCACTTTTCCTGCCATTTTTTTTCAATAGCGTTGAATGAATACTCCATATGAACCAACAAAAATACGCATCATGCGGGGAAATCTTTTATTTTTGCCCATTCCAGTTACCTGGTAAAACGGAAATAGTTCAACTATGGCACAAACCCGGAAAGGCTCAGCCAAACGTTCCGCACCTTCTTATATCATGGCGATTGTTGGTGTGTCTCTCGTACTTTTTCTTTTAGGCATTTTAGGATGGATCATTATCAATGCAAATAAACTTGGACAGTATTTCAAGGAAAACATTGCAATGAATGTATATATACGCGAAAATGTGACACCGAAAGACAGTGCGGCACTTGTCCAATACATTACTGCCCAACCCTATGTCAAGGATTATCAGTACGTAACCAAGGATCTCGCCAAGCAGAAATATCTGCAGGATGGAAATAAAGACTGGGGCGCATTACTTGACCGGAACCCCCTTCCCGCCAGTATTGATTTTAGAATAACAAAGGAATATGCGTCCGTTGATTCTCTTTCAAAAATAAAAAACAACCTTCTGCAGAATATTGCTGTCAGCGATGTGCAATACCCGCAGTCACTGGTAACCAATCTCAACAATATCGTCAATAAGATCAGCATCATTTTGCTATCCGTGATCGTTATTATTTCAATCCTGGTCATTTTTCTTATCGACAATACCATCCGGCTTGCGATGTTCAGTAACCGGTTTTTGATCAAAACAATGCAAATGGTGGGAGCTACCCGGTGGTTTATTTCCCGACCGATGGATCTGAGGGCATTTATTAACGGGCTCATCAGTGGTTTACTTGCAGTGGGGGGGCTGATTGCCATTATCATTTTTGCTGAAAACCAGTTACCCTATCTGAAAGCGCTTCGCGATTATCCTTTGCTCATTATGCTGTTTATCGTTATCATTTTATTAGGGATTTTTATTTCCTTCATCAGTACACATCGAAGCGTATTGAAATACCTTAAGATGAAGTTGGATGAATTGTATTGATTTCTGTACATTGCGATCCTATTTTCCGTTATGGCAAAACAAGTAAAAACAACAAGAGGTTCGAAAAATTACAAACCCTTATTCGGCAGGGATAATTACCGTTGGATGCTCATTGGGCTGATATTAATCCTGCTCGGTCTGCTGTTGATGATTGGCGGAAAAAGCAAAGATCCCAATGTATTCGATACAACTGAAGTGTATAGTTTCAGAAGAATTACAGTTGCGCCCATCTTAATTCTTGGCGGCCTTGCGCTGGAAATTGTTGGGATCTTTAAGAAATCCAAAGCTCAAAATCCAAAATGAGCCTGTTTCAATCCATTGTAATTGCGATTATTGAAGGCATTACAGAGTTTCTACCCATTTCATCGACGGCGCATATGAAATTTGCGAATCCTCTCATCGGGGTTCAGACAAATGCGTTTACTGACCTTTATGAGATCATCATTCAACTTGCGGCGATCCTGGCGGTTGTCGTACTTTACCACAAGCAGTTTTTTGATTTTAAAAAAGTCGGTTTCTATTTTAAGTTGATTATCGCCCTGATTCCCGCCATTATTGCTGGAGTATTATTGAAAAAACACATTGATGCGATGCTGGGCAATCTCGGATTCATTGCGGTGATCATGATCGTTGGTGGTATCATTTTATTATTTATTGACCGGTTATTTACCAGACCGGTGATTCACTCTCAGGATGCTGTTACAAATAAAAATGCATTCGTGATAGGCTGTTATCAGGTACTGTCCGTACTGTTTCCCGGCCTCAGCCGCAGTGCCGCAACGATTATCGGCGGGCTACAACAAAAACTTGACCGGCGTACGGCCGCTGAGTTTTCATTTTTTCTGGCAGTGCCGACCATGCTGGCTGCATCTGTAAAGAGTTTCTATGATGTGCACAAGGCGAACCCCGAAGTGTTTGTGCGGGATAATATGATGATACTTCTGGTAGGTAGTATTGTTGCTTTTATTGTTGCGCTGCTGGCTATCCGTTTTTTTATTACTTATCTGCAGCGTCACGGATTTAAATTATTCGGATATTACAGGATCCTAGCAGGCTCATTCATTCTTTATCTATTGTGGACAGGGGTTATTCATTCATAAACTAAGCCGTTATGCAAACAGCCTCCAAAAAAGTAATTCGCGGATGGGCTATGTATGACTGGGCGAATTCTGTTTATAATCTCGTTATCACCACCACTTTTTTTCCCATTTATTTTACTGCTGTAACCAGGAAGCAATTTGGAAGCGATATCATTCCATTCCTGGGTAGAAAGTTTGTAAACTCTTCATTGTATGATTATTCGCTGGCTGTCGCCTATCTGTTTATTGCCTTACTCTACCCGGTCCTAACCTCTATTGCTGACACGCGGGGCAATAAGAAATCGTTCATGAAATTCTTCTGTTATATCGGATCCCTGGGTTGTGCTCTTCTTTACTTTTTCAATGGTACCAATTTATGGCTTGGTATCATTTGTTTCATGATGGCTTCTATGGGATTTGTTGGAAGCCTGGTTTTTTATAATGCATTTCTTCCGGAAATCGCTGCCCCGGAAGACCGTGACCGGGTGAGTGCCAAGGGGTTCTCTTTCGGTTATATCGGCAGCGTCATTTTGCAATTGATAGGTTTTGCATTGGTTATCCTATTGCCAGGCGACCCGTTTTTGGCACCCAGAATTACATTTCTACTGGTTGGCATATGGTGGGCTTCTTTTGCTCAGATTACTTTTGCTGCGCTACCCGAAACCCGTTCAGTCGGAAAGATTGGTACTCACATTTTCAGCGAAAGTTTTTCAGCAATGAAGGAAGTTTACCTGGAAATTAAAAAACTGCCGGTACTGAAAAACTTTCTCCGCGGATATTTTTTTTATAGCATGGGGGTACAAACTGTCATGCTGGCGGCTACTTTATTTGGAAGTAAGTTGCTGCAGCTTCCAGACACGAAACTGATCATTACAGTCGTCGTGATACAGCTGGTTGCAATACCCGGGGCTATATGGATGAGTAAACTCTCAGAGAAATTCGGAAACCTGCGGGTTCTAACCGGTATTATTATTTTCTGGATATCGATTTGCCTCGCGGCTTACTATACTGCCTATTTTAAGGAGCAGGGCGGAAATCCCGAATTCGGATTCTACGGCCTTGCCATTGCTGTCGGACTGGTAATGGGTGGAATTCAGTCCCTCAGCCGTTCAACATATTCCAAGTTGATGCCTGTTACGAAAGACACATCCTCGTATTTTAGTTATTATGACTTCACTGAGAAATTAGCCATCGTGATCGGTATGTTCAGTTTCGGCCTGATTGAAGAAGCAACTGGCAGTATGAAGAATTCGGTATTGAGCCTGATTCTGTTTTTTGTGTTTGGTTTGCTTTGGCTGGTCAGGGCTCAGAGCATCAAGGTGGTGGCCGTCGATCGTTGACGCCCGATAGCCAACCGACAACCTCCAAAGATCAAAATTACAAGGAATGATCCTGCATACTATAGATACTGGTTATTTCAAGCTTGACGGAGGTGCCATGTTTGGCGTCGTTCCTAAATCGATCTGGAATAAATTGAATCCCGCGGATGCCAATAATCTTTGTTCCTGGGCCCTGAGATGTTTGCTGATAGAAGATGGGAACCGGCTTATCCTGGTAGATACCGGCATTGGTAATAAACAGGATGAGAAGTTCTTTAGTCATTATTATTTGCATGGTGAGCATGATCTAAACGATTCTCTGCAATCAAAAGGATTTAGCATAAGCGATATTACGGATGTGTTTTTGACACATTTACACTTTGATCATTGCGGAGGTGCAATTATCAGAAGGGAAGGGAAACTCTTACCGGCATTTCCGAATGCTGTTTATTGGAGCAACCTTGCTCATTGGGAATGGGCAACGGAACCGAATGAAAGAGAGAGGGCATCTTTTCTGAAAGAAAATATTATGCCGATTCGGGAAAGCGGTCAGTTACAAATGCTAACACTCAAGGGAATTGATAAAGCGGATAGCATAAGCCGACTAAATGAGGTCCCTTTTGCCGAGGGATTTAATATCCGGCTGGTAGACGGACATACGAATTCAATGATGCTTCCTCAACTGACTTATAAAGGGCGAACCATAGTTTTTATGGCTGACCTGTTACCCTCTGCGGCACACCTCCCCATTCCTTACGTAATGGCCTATGATATGTTTCCACTTACTTCCCTGAGGGAAAAAAAGGTTTTTCTGGAAGAAGCACTGGCCGGAGACTATATTCTGTTTTTTGAGCATGATCCGATTCATGAGTGCTGCAACTTAGAAAAAACTGAAAAAGGGATACGTGCGAAAGAATTTTTTAAATTAAACGATCTCTGATTGTACTTTTGAATAATAATATTTATAATTTTACGTTATTCACCCTTACTAACCCCCTTACATAGATTCCGAGAGCCATTCATCAAAAGTGAGTGGCTTTTTTGTTTAGTTGCCCTGGCGTTCATCGTTAAGCTTTGGGTTTAGGAGGTTCTTCCCTGAGAAAATAGTCCTCCGATTTATAATCAAAGGTTTTTGGCGACGTATTTTTGTAATCAGCATTATAAGCAACGAAAAAATACAGGTACATAGCGCGACTCAAACGCATGAACCAGGGTTGAAGAACGATCAGCAGGATCCCGTTGATCCCCATCCACCAGAAAAAACGCTGGTCGGTTAATGAAAACCCAATAGTAAGGAACCATAGTAAAAAGCTGAATATGCAGAAAAGGACTGTGACCGCGTAGCTGATATAAGCCGTACCATACCAGAAACCAACTTCAAGTTCAAACAGCTGACCGCATTCGGGGCAATGCGTAGGCATTTTCAGCGTTGATTTTAAATTCCAGGGATTTGGGTCCCTGAACATATTTCCCTTCCGGCATCTGGGGCATTTCTGCGTCAAAAGGCTCCACAAAAACCCCGGTTTCCCCGCCATATTCGGTAATTTGTTCAAAGGTACCTTCTATTTACCTGATTTGAATAGCATGTATAATTTAAAATGCTTTAGAAAAGTCATGTGGGCTATTTGTATGGCAATAACAAATCCAAACAAACCATCCAGAAAGCCAGCTCTAAAAATAAAACTTACCAGGAAGGCCCACCAGGGACGGAAAATGATTTTCAACAAGTTTGTTTTTTTACCCTCGGTAAAAAGCGACTCTGCAGCAAGTGTACTGAGCTTGTTATTCTGTATGACATGTTCGGAGATCGTATGATAGGAATAGTGCAGAATATCACCTTTCAGATGTTCAATCGGGATATTTTCCTGCAAAACCACTTTGTCGTGCGGATTTGTTCCTCCCCAATGGCCGATCCTTCGATCGAAGAGGCGGATTTTGGTGTCCGGATACCAGCTTCCATACCTGATAAATTTGCCGCAATAATTACTACAACGATTCATCCGATAAGCACGATTTGTAAAATTCTCTTTGGCTTGCCGAATACTACGGGCAAGCAGAGGGTTCAGTGTTTCATCTGCATCAAGGCTTAATACAAAATCATGCGAAGCCAGTTCAACCGCCTTGTTTTTTTTTTCAATAAATCCTTTAAAAACTTCCTGTTTAACAATGGCACCTCTTCTTTCAGCAATGGCCACTGTTTGATCAGTGGAATAGGAATCCAGAATCAGGATCTCATCCGCGACGTCTGCAACGGAATCAATGCAGCGACCGATATTTTTTTCTTCATTAAAACAAATGACAACAACGGAAAGTTTTTCCATGAACGATCTGGATTTAACTTGTTGAAATCATTACCGTTTCTGAAATATCCTGACTGTTTTTTCTTTCTCCGATTTGTTGTCGCCACATTGCGTAATAAAGTCCCTTTTCGTCCCTTAAGCTTGCATGATTACCGGTTTCCACCACTTTACCTTTTTCCAATACATATATCCGGTCGGCATGCATGATCGTGGACAACCGATGCGCAATCAGGATGGTGATTTGATTTCTTTGGGAAGAAACGTGCCGGATGGTTTTCGTGATTTCTTCTTCAGTTAACGAATCCAATGCAGAAGTTGCTTCGTCAAATATGAGCACACGGGGTTTTCTTAAAAGAGCTCTGGCAATGGACAATCTCTGTTTTTCGCCACCAGACAATTTGAGTCCTCCCTCGCCGATCATCGTTTCCAAGCCCTTTTCAGCTCTTTCCAGCAAATTGAGACAGGATGCTTTTTTCAGTACATCCATCAGGTCAGCTTCTGTTGAATTCGGATTTACAAATATGAGGTTTTCGCGGATCGTACCTGAAAAAAGTTGTGTATCCTGTGTTACGAATCCGATCTGGTTGCGCAGATCATCGAAGCTAATCGAGTTTTCATCCAGATTATTGTAAAGAATCTTTCCCTGCAACGGCCTGTACAGACCTACCAATAATTTCATTAATGTAGATTTCCCGGATCCGGACGGACCTACAAAAGCAATGGTTTCTCCGACCTGTACATCAAAGCTGATCCGGTCTATCGCATAGTGCTGGGCCGTTTTATGTTTAAAAACCACATCCTGAAAACTAAGATCTTCCACCTTACCCAGATGCTTTGGATTTATTGCCTCAGGCTCTGGAATTTTTGTCATTAGCTGTTCGAAATTATTAAGCGAAGCCTGTGCTTCTCGATAAGACAAAACGATATTACCGATATCCTGCAATGGGCCAAATACAAAAAAAGAAAAAATCTGCATGGTGACCAGTTGTCCGGCATTCATCTTGTCTTTGAAAATGAGCCACATCAAAATAAACAGAATTACCTGGCGCAGTGTATTGACAAAGGTGCCCTGTACAAAACTTATGCTGCGAATGCGTTTTACTTTCGTGAGTTCGAGACCAAGAATTTTATATGTATTCTTGTTCAGACGGTTTACCTCTTCCTGCGTAAGTCCCAGGCTTTTTACCAGTTCAATATTCCGTAGGGATTCGGTGGTCGAACCAGCCAGGGAGGTGGTCTGGGAAACAATATTTTTCTGTATGATTTTAATCTTTCTGCTTAGTATATTACTGATGAATGTGAGCAGCAGGATACCTCCGAGATAAACCAAAGGAATACTCCAGTGAATGTAAATGGCGGCATAAGTAAAAACGAATATTACACCTACAATGACGCCGAACAGGAGGTTGATAAAATAGTTGATGAATTTTTCTGTATCTGTCCTCACTTTTTGTAACACACCCAGAGTCTCTCCGCTACGCTGGTCCTCGAAATCCTCGTAAGGTAACTTCATAGCATGTTGCAGACCATCCGTGAACACTTTCGCCCCGAATTTCTGAACCACCACATTCATAAAATAATCCTGGAAATTTTTTGCAATCCGGCTCATCATGGCTACCGCAACTGACAAGAGGAGCAGGTTTATAACTCCCGGATGTGTCCATGAGAATGTTGTAAAAAAACTTTTGGCAGAAACGGTATGATGCACTTTACTGGCCTGGACAAAATCATTCGAAAGATTTACGATTTTTCCGAAAATAATTGGATCTAGGAGAGAAAAGCCCGTATTCAGTCCGGCCAGGAATAATGTCAAACCTACAAGCCATCTATAGGGTCTGAGATAATTGAGCAATATTTTCATATAGTTAAAATAACAGTTACAGGCCTAACAGGTTCGGAAATCAGTTAATTTCTTACAATTTCGATAAAAATGTCAAGACGCTCTTAATTAACTACCGGAAATCGAAGGTTTCCCGTCTGGATCTTTTCTGCTGCAGCAATATAGAAACATCGGAAAAAATGTGAACAACAGAACTCCATACTGGGTCTGAAAAACAGATTCCAAAAAACAATAAAAGAGGATTAAAGTCCCTATGAGCCAAAATTCTATGTCGTTGTTATTCACCAACATCTGAATGAAACCCGCGCAAATGACCAGAAAAACAAAAAGTCCGATAAGACCATTTTGCAAGGTAGACTCCAGAAACTCATTGTGAGTGTTATAACCGAGGAAACCATGGCTTTTTCTTCCCTCGTCTCCCACATACATATTCAGTGATATATATTTTTTGTCGAGGAGATGCTGTGCATCGCCCGGACTTACACCCGCGATCCAAGCGCTATGTTCAGTCAGGATCTCTTTAACAAGTTTCCATTGAAGTAACCGGAACTGTATCCCATTGAAATAGTCACCGGGATTAAATTGATTAGTTTCAATCACGTTAACGCCATTGGACAGGTCCTTAAAGCGATTGCTGACAGGATTATTTGTGATAAATAACATCGCTAAAATGGAAATACAAAGAATGAAGAAAAGAATCAGTCTCCGTTTGAAAAATCCTTTTTTTATAGAAAGGCCGATATAAATTAAAATACTGATAATGGAAAAGATGATGACCATTTTAGAGTCCAACAGGATAATAAAAAAAATAAAATAGACTAAAGTAAAAAAATGGAAGAATCTGTTTATAAAGAATGATCGTTTTCTCAGTCTTTCCATGAGATAAATAAAGCCGATAAAAGCGAAGATGGAAAACTGTATAGCATGATGACCCAATGGAGCAACCAGAGAATAATAGAAAAAGACCGAATTATCGTGGCTCACTCTATATTTCAATGCGGCTTTACAAAAACAGAATAACATCACAAGCGCCATGAGTGTTACATAATTTGGCATTAACTGATTTCGGAATTTTTCAGTCAGATAAGGACTGTAGTAAAGTGAAACGGGAATAAAGAGCAATGTAATTTTTACCTCTATCTGAACAATGCCTACAGAAATGTCACTGGTATATAATAATGCCAATAGCTGAAGGAAATAAAATACTATGCATCCAATGACGAAATAATTCGACTTCCTGGATTTAATAAAATGTCCTTTATCAAGCAGCGCCAATAGTAAGGTAAGACCCAGGATTACTCCTTCGCAGGTGCTTGACATGACACGAAGCCCGCAAAAAATACTTAAAAAGAAAGCCGAATAAACAACAGGAAGACATGTAAATATGAAGTTTGAAAATTGCAATCGGTTCATACCAATTCTTTATCTAAAATCCGGCTATTGGTTTTCCTGAACGCAGCTATTTTCAATTTCAAATTCTTAACTACTGCCCAGACGAGTCCGACGAACAAGCCACCCAGCAAGCCGGAGATAAGGAGAACGCCCAGACGGGGACTGGCAGGTTTTGTATATTTTTCAAAATTTTGCAAGACCTGAATTGCATCGACAAATTTCAGTGACTCCTGATATTGATAATATTTTTCCTTGAGCGTGATCATTTGGACATTGACGTCTGAGATATCAACGATGAAAGAAGATGCACCTGATGATTTTGTATTTTGGCTGGATTCTATCTTCTTTTTGGTTGAATCCAGCCTGGCGATTTCCCGGTTAATGCTTTCGAGCATCTTAAGTGTATTTTCTTTTTTAAAATTCACTTTTTCAGAAACATACTGGCTGTTTTCAAGTCCGTAAATGATTGCTTTCTGGAGTCTTTCCAGCATAGATGTGTCACTTACAAGCACATCTACTGTAAATCCGCTGGTTGGCTGGGTCATTTGAATTTCCGAGGCTCCAAGGCTCTTGATGTTATTAATAAGCGATACGGGGTAATCGAGGTTTCGGGACAAGACAGCTAATTCGCCGTTTTGGCGAAGTGTATTCCAGCTGTCTATAATCTTTATTTCTTCTGAATTGCTAAGAATCTGCGAATGCAGGATCAAAGTGGAACCATACAGTTTGGGTTTGGATATGTAAATCGCCATTCCGCAAAGCAAGCCTGCAATCATGGTAGCAATCAACTCTTTTTTATAATTGGAAATAAAACGAGTAATTCTCTCCAAAACCTGAATCATGTCTATTTCATCATTATTGTTTTCGACTGACTTAGTCAATTCTGCCATAAATCCTGTATTTTTTTAACGTATTTGTGAGCTGGCAGATGAATATTAGAACGCTCCGCCGTGTGGAAGATTTAAAAATAAGCAGAAAGATACATAAAAAATGATGAGCGTAAAAAAACAATGAGACGTTGATACTTCCCAGTGAAGAGTGTTTCGAACCCTGAAGATTCATGAGATCTAATTATTACTTTTGCGCATCATTTTATCATGACATCTGGCAATAGTAAAAAACTACTTTCTAATTTTATCGCTCTGGGTATTATCCAGGGTGCAAATTTTGTTCTCCCTGTACTCGTTATGCCCTTTGTCATACCGAAGATAGGAGCAAATCTTTTTGGAGTTGTCTCCGTTGCCCAAGTAGTTATGATTTTCTTGTCCACGGTTTCAGATTATGGTTTTAATCTGACGGCAACGAGAGACATTGCGTTTTTTAAAGAGGATAAGAAAAGAATTTCGATTATTTTATCCAACGTGATGGCCTCAAAATTTATGATTTGCGGAGTGACTTTTCTTCTGCTCCTATTGTTGATTCCGGTCATACCGGTACTCAAGAACCATTATGCATTATACTTATTGGGTTTTGTTTATGTTATTGGACAGTCCACCCTCGTAGGCTGGTTTTTTCAGGGGATGGAAAAAATGCAGTACATAACGATTAGCACTTTAATAGCCCGCTTATTATTTGTGCTATTAGTGTTTATTTTTATTCGTCATAAAAGTGACTATATTTATTTTCTATTCTTCCTGGGGGTAGGGAATATAATAGCTGGTGTTTTCAGCATCTTTCTGGCATTCCGGATTTTCAAATTGAAATTTTATCGTCCACAATGGACAGATATTAAGCATGAATTAAAGGACGGCTGGCATATAACGGTTTCAAACCTCTCCATCAATACGTACCAGTACTTTAATATTCTCGTACTCAGATTATTTACGAACGACCTGATTGTTGGATATTACAGTATTGCCGAAAAGATATTTTTTGCGATGCGGCAGGTGTTGGGAATATTTTCACAGGTCGTGTACCCGCATATTTGCCAGTTAACCCGTAAAAGCAAAGAAGAATCCACCCGGTTTTTCAGACAATTCTATCTTCCTTTCCTGATAATGTTGTTTTTAGGTTGCATTGCTGTCTTTATTTTATCGCCGTATATTATTCATATATTCCTGGGACGGGAAGAAGAACTTCCGGTTTTATTGCTTAGGTTATTAAGCTTTGTACCGGTTGTTGTTTGCCTGAATATTCCTGCATATCAGGTATTACTCGCTTTTGACTTAAAAAAAAGTTATTTCCAGATCCTTGTTTCAGCCATGATCGTTAGTCTGGTAGCTAATCTTGTGTTTTGTTTCAGCTGGGGAGCAATAGGTACAACCGTAAGTATTATAGTAACTGAATTATTCGTAACTAGCGGCCTTAACTGGGAACTCTATAAAAACAAACTAACAGGCTTTGTGAACCTCTGATTTATATGAAAAAGGACTATTACACAGCAAAATCGCAGGATTATTTTTCAAATATCCGCATAGACATCGTAAGTCTTATCCCTGTCAATCCACATCAAAAAATTCTGGAAATAGGCGCAGGAACTGGCAATACCCTTGTTCATATAAAGGAAAACAACATTGCAGGAGAAGTGATGGGTGTTGAATTGATGAAGATTCCCGGATCGAACCAGGACAATGCATTAATAGACAAATTTCAGATCGCCAACATTGAGAACGAAGACATCCTGGCTGATGAAGAATATTTTGATGTTATATTATGCGCCGACGTACTTGAACATTTGATTGATCCCTGGAGCGCCGTTGACAGAATTAGTAGATATCTGAAAAAAGGCGGGCTTATGGTTATAAGTATTCCGAATCTGCGCGAGTGGAAGACCTTATTTAAAGTTGTATTTAAAGGAGAATTTAACTATCAGACAGGTGGCGGAATTATGGATCAAACCCACCTTCGTTTTTTTTGTAAAAAGAATATAGCCAGCATGCTGACTACTGATCATTTAGAGCCTCTTTACAGTAAACCTAACTTTATGCTCAGGGTAGTTCCCGAAGGCAGGAAAAGAAGAATTATTAACTTGTTAAGTTTCAGATTATTTGAAAATTTTCTGACAGTTCAATACCTGTTTGTTGCAAAAAAGAAATGATAGTACTTCTTTAGTTTACATTGTTGTTCTTAACTATAAGAATTGGCACGATGTTGTTGAATGCCTGGAGTCGGTATTCCGGTCAAAATATAAGAGCTTCAAGGTATTTGTGATCGATAATGATTCTCAGAATGATTCGTTGCGAAATCTAATCGATTGGGCTACTCAATTTCCTGCAATTTCATCTTCCGCAAACAATTATTTCCGTAGTCAGGATCTCCATAAAATCAAAGATGTTGATGCGCTTCCATCACTGGTTTTTGTGCAGAATGAAAAAAATAACGGATTTGCAGGCGGAAACAATATTATTCTGCGGCTGCTAGCTGATCAGGATGCTTTTATTTGGTTGTTGAATCCTGACGTCGTTGTTGCGGAAAATGCCCTTTCTGAATTGGTGCAATTCGCTCAGACCCAATCTTCCAATTCAATCATTGGTTCGGTTATGAAGTTTCATGACCGTCCGGAAAGAGTTTACATGTATGGAGGTGGTAGGATACGGTTTAAATCCGCTACCGTCTCATTGGTAACGAGTCCAGAGGAGATTGAAAAACTTGATTATATCACAGGAGCTTCACTGTTTACGCATGCATATCAGTTTAGAGATAACGGACTTTTGCCTGAGGATTATTTTTTATATTGGGAAGAAACGGATTGGTGTTATCGATCAAAACTTCAGGGTAGTCCGATAGCTGTTTGCATGAATTCGGTTTGTTATGATAAAGTTGGCACCACGATTGGACGTGGATTTCTGGCAGAATATTATTACACGCGCAACGGATTGCTGTTTCTCTATAAATACAGGAAGGCGAATATTCGTTTGGCGCTGTTTTTTTGTTTTATAAGATTGACAAAAAAAATTTTGACTGGTCAATGGAAGCGTGCAAAGGGGCTTTACACAGGGGCGGAATCATTCTTGAAAATGACTTCTCATGGGAATAAATAAGTATTTCCCCTTCGCTTTAATCTATTTTTTCTTCAATTCCCTTGGATTGCCCCTTGGCCTTACTTATACAGCACTTTTAGCCCCGTTATTGTATTATTGGGTGCTGATTACGCGCAAGCGTGAAATTTTATTTCCGTTTTTAGTCGTCTTCATTCCCTTTATTATTATTCAGGTAAATGAAGGTGTGGATCTTAAAACGTATTTCATTTCAATATTAAATTTTACAGCGGTTTATATATTCTGTCAGGCATTTTACACTTTCCTGATTAACTGTAAAAATAAGGAAGAGATTTTTAGGAAATTGGTTATAATCAATTTTGTATTGTGTCTGATTGCCATACCACTTTATTTTACAGATTATTATTATATTTTATGGATTAAACAATTTTTGACGGAAGGGGTAGAAGAATTTTTGAGATTAAAATTATTTACATATGAGGCTTCTTATTATGCCACATTATTTACGCCCTTATTCTTTTTCTATTTTCTTAAAGTCATTTTAGGACAAAATAAAAGAAGTAGCTTTCTTATATTGGTCATTATCTTATTGCCGTATCTGCTTTCTTTTTCGTTGGGGGTTATAAGTACTATTTTGATTTCAATTTTAATTACCTATGTACTTGTGTTCAGGTACATTAGCAAGAAAAGGAGGTTTTGGTGGATTGGTATAATTGTTTCATGTGCGGCCACTTTAATGTTATTAAGTCTTTTCATCTTTTTACCTGATAATGCACTTTTTCAGCGCATTGGAAATATTTTTTCCGGTAATGATCTTTCCGGTAGAGGAAGAACCTCTGATGCATTTCTGCTTGGAAATAAAATCCTTCATCTCAGGAACATAATTTTTGGTATCGGCCCTGGCCAGATAAAAGTGATTGGGGCGAATATTATCAGAAATTATTATAATTATCCACTCGATTATAACGTAATCGCGATTCCAAATGCCACGGCCGAAACCCTTGTTATTTTTGGAGTGCTTGGTATCATTCTCCGGTTTTCCACTGAGATTTTCTTTTTTATTTATACCAGGGTTTGGACAAATTATTATCGTCTGTTGTTATTTATTTTTATTTTTCTATATCAGTTTACCGGTAGTTTCATATCTAATTTGGCGGAGTATGTAATTTGGATAATGGCTTTTACACGCGGATTTCCACAATTTGATGTAAAGCGTGAGAGAATCGAACTAAATTAAATTTTTAAAATGAATAAATACGCTGTAAGGAAATTTTTCAAACCATTGTATCCCATACTTGATGTTATACTTTCCCCTTTTACTTTACTTGCTTCTATTCTTTTGTTTGCTATCCGAAAAATGAGAGTCGCCAATATGCCTGTCAGTAAATGGATATTTAAAAAAGTGGGTGTATTTCCTATTACCAATCATTATTATGAACCCTTATTTGATGACAGACTTTTAAAATTACCGCTGGATCGAGACCGTTTCTTACCCGGAATTAATCTGAACGATCAGGGACAACTGAATCTTTTGAATCAATTCCAATTTCAAAGTGAATTGGCTGCAATACCTTACAGAAGAGGCGATACGGATTTGTCGTTCTATTATGATAATCCCTCACTGCGCGCTGGTGATGCGGAATACCTGTACTGCATGGTTCGTCATTTCATGCCATCAAGGATCATTGAAATAGGAAGCGGTTATTCCACATTGATGGTACAGAAGGCGGTCAGTGACATACGGCTTTCTGTTCCGGATTATGCCATTGATCAAATCTGTATTGAACCGTATGAGATGCCATGGCTGGAGAGAACAGGTGTCAGGGTTATTCGGCAACTGGTGGAAGACGTTGATCCGGATCTTTTTAAAACACTGGATGAAAATGATATTCTTTTTATAGATTCATCTCATATGGTGCGTCCGCAAGGGGATGTGCTTTTCGAATTTCTTGAATTGTTACCCACTTTAAAAAAGGGTGTCATCATACATGTGCATGATATTTTTTCGCCGAAAGATTATACAAGACAACATATCGTAGAGGATGTCATGTTTTGGAATGAGCAATATCTATTGGAAGCTTTTCTGACCTGCAATCAGGAATTCGAAATAATAGGCGCCTTAAATTATTTGAAAACCCATTATGCTTCATCTATGTACGCAAAATTCCCGTTACTTGAAAAATATAAAGATTCGGTACCTGGATCCTTTTGGATTAGAAAGGTGAAGTAAAAATGGTTTTTTGTGAGGTTCTTTCCTGACAGGGTGATCCTGACCACATTCCCTTTTCTAATCGGAATTAACAAGTCCTAACGTTATATTTCTGATGATTTTGTCATACAAACATCTCTGGATACTATTAGATATTAACGGCATTGCTAATGCTTTTCATGAAGGCTCTGGCAGAATCGGTCCATTTGAATTGTTTTGCTTTTTGAAGGCCTTTTGACTTTTGCATCTCATATAATTCAGGGTTATCCAATAAGGAGTCTATGGCAAGGGCTATGCTTTCCGGATTATGAGGATCAGTATAAATAGCCGCATTTCCGCATACTTCGGGTAGTGCGGTTGTTTCTGAAACTATTACCGGAACACCGGACGCCATTGCTTCAAGAGGAGGCAAACCGAAACCCTCAGCATAGGAAGGGAAACAAAATATTTTGGCCATGGAATAAGTTAATACCAATTCATTATCATCCATTGCGCCCGCCATAATTATTCTTTTTTTCAGTTCAGGCTTGCCAAGTAGTTCTTTGAGATTAGGTGTTTTCCAGTCCGCTTTGCCAACGATCACCAGCTGTATTTTTGCATCGCGTATCAGCATGATTGCTTTTAAAAGGTTTTCAATATTTTTTCTAACGTTCAGCCTGCCGACGAACAATAAAAACTGATCCGGCAGCGCATATTTGCCTTTTACTGCTTCTAATTTTTTGGGATCCTGATGTTCAACAGGTTTAAAGGCATTACTTACGGCAAGAGGAACCAAATCTATTCGGGATTTTGAGTTCGCATAATTATACCTTACCAGATCATTCGATACATATGTTGTAGTTGCAATGAGCCGGTCACTTCGGTGTCGGGCAAGCCATGATATAGGGAAAAAATACAGTAGTTCTTTCCAGGTAAAAAATTGTGAATATTTGCGGAATAAAACATCATGAATAAATGTTATGGCCGGAACATTATGTATGATCGAGGGAAACGTTTGGTAGACGATCGCATCCACCCGTAGAGATCTCACCTTGCCAGTCAGCAAAAATACATTCGAAATAAAATTGATATCGGCCCAGCAATAAATGAGTTTTACGTTGGCTGCAATAAAAGGAAATTGTGCCTTTTTGTCCTTTTTATCTAAAAAGATTATCCATTCATGTTCGGGGAAAAGGATAAATAATTCGGGTAGGAGATTTTGCAACACCACCCGTGTACTAACGGAGCCTCTGAAAAATGATTTCGCATCAATTCCTATTCTCATTAACGGATACTTTAATTATCATACATCAACCGGACCGGTTGAACTGATGAAACGTTTGACGAAGGAGGTAGTTCCAGGATTTTTTCTTTTGCAATTTCCCGTGACTGTCTCGAAAATATTTTTATTTCATGAACTTGGCTCAGTTGAGATATATCCATAATTTGTTTTAATAAATGAATAGTGTTCAAAATATAAACTTATTATAAATTGTTTTTATCACTATAACATTCAAGAATACATTCTGTGTACTGATCTATTATTTTTGACCAGGTGAATTGTTCTTTTATTTTTCTGATATTATTGGCAATCATGTTATTTTCTTTCTGGCCATGTTCGATTTCCTCCACCAGATTTTTGACTTCTTCAGCATCTAAGAAATAGTAGGCGTCTTTACCCAGCAGCGACACATTGAATTCATTATTGTTTGCCGCAATCAACGCTCCACTGGCCATTGCTTCAAGCAATGACGGATTCGTACCTCCGGCGCTGTGTCCGTGAAAATAAAGTGTAGAGAAGGCTTTCAGTGAATGTAATTTCGCCTTGTCGTATAATGCACCTACAAAGGCTATTCTTTTGTCATGTCGGAATTTGTTTTGCAGGTAGGTACCAAATTGATTTGTCGGATTTCCGATAATGATCATTTTTTTATTCGAATTACTCGATGAAAATCCATCGAGCACCATCTCAATGTTATTTTCCGGTTCCATGCGTGCGATAATTAGAAAATAATCGTATTTTATTAGCCCTTTTTCTTCCAGGTCAGATTCAAGGGCTTTCCCGGGAATTTCAGCCCCATAGGCGATAAACGTACTTGGCACATTGTATTTACTTTGAAGATATTTTTGAATAGCCAGTGAATCCGCGATGAAATAATCGCAAAATTTTACAGCCAGTTTTTCCGCATAAAATAAGAATTTTCTAACCTTTCCTGCATACTTATTTCTCTTCCATTCGAGACCGTCCATATTAATAATAATCGCTGCTTTTTTGGGTAATAATCTTCCCCAAATCGAAATGCTTGTATATCCAAGTATCAGCAGAACGTCGAAGTCCCTTTTTCGCGCATCCAGAATGCAGTTGAGATCATAAATAAATTGACCGGCCGTTTTTAATTTGTTTTCAGGATTAAAGCAGTGTACTATATGAACGCCATTCCATGTTTTCTCCTGATATGAATGGTTATGGGTATTATATACGTATACTTCAAAGGACCTCTCCAACAGTCCCACAGACAAATATTCAGCGAGTTGCTCAAAACCACCATATTGATTAGGGATACCTCTTGTCCCCAGAATGCCTATTTTCATTTTATTATTTAGCTGTTGGATTTTAAATATTCGGCAGATAGCGTGTTATTGCTGAAGTGATATCGCAAACGGGTTAAAGGTAAATGTTTGTGAATGTGTTGCAGGTCGAAGAATTTATTTTTCATAATTCCGGGTTGGCAAAGGTAGCTTATATTTAAGGTTTATGCCAAAGTGGAGTTTCTTAAAATTTATTTTTGGGTTTGGTTTTAAATTAAAGATGCATGATTTCTTCATTGGCCGCGAAACTGGCAGATTCCGGATTTCCAAAGCTTGCTGAATTTATTTTAAAAATGGGTATTTCCTTTGTTGGAAACAATGCTAAAATCAGTTTTCATTCCAGAAATCGCTGGGTGCATTATAAGGGAGGTTGGATTATTAATGAGGTATTACCCGATATCAGGTTCGACCCGGAAAAGCAAATGAGATTTATAAGAGATCTTTATTTTAAAAATTACCTGCCGAGAAGTGAAGATGTTTTTATTGACGTGGGTTCGGGAATTGGAATGGAAAGTATGTTCTTAAGCAGACAAGCAGATTATAAAGGGATGGTATATGCAATAGAAGCATCCCCATTTACATTCGGGTTGTTGAAGGCGAATATTGAATGTAATCAGCTTAATAATATCAAGCCATTCAATGTGGCTATTTCAGATCGATGCGGTGAAATATTTATTGGTAATAATCCTATTAATCATATTGCGAATTCTGTATTCACAAATAAAGGGAGAACCGTAAGAGCTATAACAATGGATGGCTTTATGGAAGAAAACCAGATTGACAACGTGGGACTACTGAAAGTGAATATTGAAGGTGCAGAAAGGTTTTTAATTGATTCTTTTGAAAAAATTTCAAAGGTGAAACACGTTGCTATTTCCTGCCATGATTTTTTATATAAACGCTCCGGCGACAAGAATTTTAAAACAAAAAAAACAATCATTCGCTTTCTGGAAAATCGTAATTTTGAGGTTACAGGGAACCAGACGGGTATCGATTATATAGATGATTGGATTTATGGGGCCAACAGA
>Ga0209167_10000205_pt1 | contig 55131 bp, 45 predicted proteins | sample Coa_R1_9_FD_187154 | JGI IMG/M metagenome (GOLD analysis project Ga0209167, IMG submission 187154) | Surface soil microbial communities from Centralia Pennsylvania, which are recovering from an underground coalmine fire - Coalmine... | ecosystem: Environmental > Terrestrial > Soil >...
GCACGGGTCGAAGTCGCGCGCGGGCTGACGCCTTACACCTCGACCCAGGAGAATGCCTGGCTGGTTCTGGCGTCGCGGGCGCTGTCGAAGGAAACCATGACCCTTGAGCTCGACGGCGCGCCGATCAAGACCGCGCTTTATCGCAGCTACAAGGCCGACGAAATGGTCGGCAAGCCGATCAAGATCGCCAACACCGGCGATGCGCCGGTGCAGGCGGTGGTCTCGGTCAGCGGATCGCCGATCACGCCGGAGCCGGCCGCCTCCAACGGCTTCAAGATCGAGCGCAATTATTTCACGCTCGACGGCAAGCCGGCCGACGTGTCAAGGGCCAAGCAGAACGATCGCTTTGCGGTGGTGCTCAAGATCACCGAAGCCAAGCCGGAATTCGGCCACATCATGGTGTCGGATTATCTGCCGGCGGGCCTTGAGATCGACAATCCGCATCTGGTTTCCTCGGGCGATACCGGAACGCTCGACTGGATCGAGGGCGGCGAGGAGCCGGAGAACACCGAATTCCGCGACGATCGCTTCACGGCGGCCATCGACCGCGCCAGCAACAGCGACGCGGTGTTCACGGTGGCCTATGTGGTGCGCGCGGTTTCTCCAGGCAAATATGTGCTGCCGCAAGCCTATGTCGAGGACATGTACAACCCCTCGCGCTATGGCCGCACCGGTACCGGCTCGGTCGAGGTGCGTCCGGCGAAATGAGCGCGACGGGGAACATAGGCAACAGCTTGCGACGCGGCGGGCGCTGGCGGCGGGCGACGGCGGGGTTAGCCGCCGGCTGCCTGTTGGTGACGGCGGCCTTCGCCGCGTGGATCGTCTCGCTCGGCCCGCTGCCGCTCGCCCAAGCGCGGGAAGTTTCCACGACGATCGTCGATCGCAACGGCAAACTGCTGCGTGCGTATGCGATGGCCGATGGCCGTTGGCGGCTGCCGGTCGATGCGAGGACCGGCGTCGATCCGATCTATCTGAAACTAATGCTGGCGTATGAGGATCGCCGCTTCCGCAGCCACGCCGGTGTCGATCCCCTGGCCTTGAGCCGCGCCGCATTTCAGTTCCTCAGTCGCGGCCATATCGTGTCCGGCGGTTCCACCCTCACCATGCAGCTCGCCCGGCTGATGGAGCCGCGCCGGGAGCGGTCGGTTTACGCCAAAATTCGCCAGATCGTCCGCGCGATCGAGATCGAGCGGAAGATGAGCAAGGAGCAGATTCTCGACCTGTATTTGGCGATGGCGCCATTCGGCGGCAATCTCGAAGGCATTCGCGCGGCGTCGATCGCCTATTTCGGAAAGGAGCCGAAGCGGTTGTCGCTGGCGGATTCCGCGCTGCTTGTGGCATTGCCGCAATCTCCCGAAACCCGCAGGCTCGATCGCTATCCGCAAGCCGCCCGCGCCGCGCGCGACCGCGTGCTTGATCGGATGGTCGAAGACAACATCGTTTCAGCGGAGGATGCCGCCGTGGCGAAGGTGGCACCCGTGCCGCGGCTTCGCAAGCCGATGCCGATCCTGGCGCCGCATTCGGCAGATCAGGCGATGGCATCGGTCAAGGATGCTTCAGTCATCGAACTGACATTGGACTCAAGTCTGCAAAAGTCGCTCGAGGCGCTGGTCCGCGACCGCGCGATAGCATTGGGGCAGAATATTTCCGTTGCCGTTCTTGCGGTCGACAATGCGAGCGGCGATGTGCTGGCGCGCGTCGGCTCGCCGGATTATTTCGATGACCGCCGCGCCGGCCAGGTCGATATGACGCGCGCCGTGCGCTCGCCGGGGTCGACGCTTAAGCCATTCATCTATGGTCTGGCGTTCGAAGACGGCTTCGTTCATCCGGAGAGCCTGATCGACGACAGGCCAATTCGCTTCGGCTCCTATGCGCCTGAGAATTTCGACATGACTTTCCAGGGCACCGTAGCGGTGCGCAGGGCGCTGCAAATGTCGCTGAACGTGCCGGCAATTGCGCTGCTCGATCGCGTCGGCGCCAGCCGTCTGTCGTCGCGCTTGAGGCAGGCGGGCGCCAATCTCGTGCTTCCGAAGGACGAGGCGCCGGGACTCGCCATGGGCCTCGGCGGCGTTGGCATCACGCTTCAAGATCTGGTTCAGCTTTATTCCGGGTTGGCGCGACTCGGCAACACACGGCCATTGCGCGAAATCGCGGGCCTGCACGACGCGCGCGATTCCCTGCGGCTATTGGATCAGGTGGCTGCGTGGCAGGTCGGAAATGTCCTGCTGGGGACGCCTCCACCGGAGAATGGTGTGCATAACCGGATCGCCTTCAAGACCGGCACCAGCTATGGCTACCGCGATGCCTGGTCGGTCGGCTTCGACGGGAGGATCACCATCGGCGTTTGGGTCGGTCGTCCCGACGGCGCGCCGGCGCCCGGCATTGTCGGCCGCACCGCCGCAGCTCCCATCCTGTTCGACGCCTTCGCGCGCACCGGCAAATTGCCGGCTCCTTTGCCGAAGCCGCCGAAGGGGGCGCTGCTGGCAAGCAATGCCAAGCTTCCACTGCCATTGCGACGGTATCGGCCGCTGGGCGAGCTGGTCCGAACCGACGGAGAACAGGCGCCGCACATCCAATTTCCGCTTAACGGTTCGCGGATCGATGCGACCGGCGCGGACGGCGCGCCATTTTCCGCGATGCCGGTGAAGGTTGCCGGCGGCGTACTTCCGATGACGATGCTGGTCAATGGAGTGTCGGTTGGCGAATTTGACGGCCGCCGTCAACGCATGATCGATCCGCCGGGTCTGGGCTTCGCCAGATTGACGGTCATCGACGCCATGGGCGCTGCGGACACGATCGTGATCCGGGTGCAGTGAACCGGTCCGATGCTCAGCGGATGAACGACCAGTTCCTGTAAAAGATCCTCTTGAAGGAGGCTGCGATCAGCGCCGTGCCCGCGATCGCAGCGTCGAAGGCCGGTTGCAAGTGATTTGGCCGCACAATGTCCATGAAGAGGCAGTAGCGAACCTGATCGGCATCGTTCACCGACCGATGAAATAGCGTGTCGTCGAAAATGAACAGCGGTTGCTGCTTCCAATAATGGGTCTTGTCGTCGACATTGATAAAGACTTGGTCACTGTCGATCGGGTCGAGATTGCAGAGCACCCGGAACGTCAGGCGGAGCGGCCCGAAATGCCATGAGGTCCTTTCGCGCGTGTTGAACACCGATACCGCGATGGTCTTGATGTAGCGATATTGCTGCTCGAAGGCGGGAATCCGGATGGTGACGTCCTGCTGCTGCGCGTACCATTTGAACGTCAGCATGCCGCGTTTCTTGTCGCCGAGCACTTCGGCGACGTGCGCCTTGATCAGATCGCCGTTCGCGACAAAGGCCGCTGTGCAGGCTTCGATCTCCGCGCGATGCTCCTCCGGCAGGTCCTCGAGCCGATACACACCGAGGTTGCGGGCGGACAGCATATCGGCCAGCAGATTGATCGGCGACAGCAGCCAGGTGGGGATACCGTTGCCAAGGAAATATTTCTCGGCCATGTCGGGCGTGATCTTGAAATGCCGCTTGACGTCGAGCGCGCCGCAGACGATGAAAAAAAGCGTGACGTATGGCGCGAAGTAGAGCGCGGGGATGATCACCGCTAAGCCGATGGCGAAACGGCGCCGGCGCTTGCGACCTACATAATCGTCGATTGCCATTTTGCTCAGCTTGTTGCGGGAGAGGGCGATCGCTGATCTCTTAGAGCGTCCCAGGCAGCCGGGCAAGGGTTGCCGGGGCGCGCGGGTACTGCTGGATAGATGGAACTGCGGAGTTGTTTGCAGTGCGGTTTCGTCGTATGCGAACAGCATGGTTGAAACCCTCCAAACCCGGCGCTTCGGAGCGGGCCAACAGGCTGGGAAACAAACGAATTCCGGCCGCGGGCTGACAGCGGTTTTCGATTTCGCGGTCGCGAACCATCTGCGCGCGACGCTATTCCTCATTTTGTGCGGCATCGTGCTGTTCATGCCGGGCTTCTTCACCATCCCGGCGATCGATCGCGACGAGGCGCGTTTTGCGCAGGCGACCAAGCAGATGGTCGAGACTGGCGATTACATCGATATCCGCTTCCAGGACGAAGTGCGCTACAAGAAGCCAATCGGCATCTATTGGCTGCAGGCGGCATCGGTGCAGGCCGCCTCAACGCTCGGCCTGCCGCGGGCGCAAGTCCGCATCTGGGTTTACCGGGTTCCATCCCTGATTGGCGCGGTCGGCGCGGTGCTGCTGACCTACTGGACGGCACTCGCCTTTGTGACGCGGCGTGGCGCGGCTCTGGCCGCGCTGATGATTTGCAGTTGCGTCGTACTCGGCGCCGAGGCGCGTCTCGCCAAGACGGATGCCATGCTGCTGTTCGCGACGGTCGCGGCGATGGGCGCGCTGGCGCGGGTGTATTTATCATGGCAGCGGGGCGAGGATCCCGTTCATCCGCCATGGACATGGCCGGCGATCTTCTGGACCGCGCTTGCCGGCGGCGTCCTGCTCAAGGGACCGCTGATCCTGATGTTTGTAGCGCTGACAGTCGCAACCTTGGCGATCGTCGATAGGTCGGCGATCTGGCTCTGGCGGCTGCGACCGGTTTGGGGCTTGACCTGGCTCCTCGTTCTCGTATTGCCCTGGTTCATCGCGATCTTTTGGCGCGCTGGCGACGCATTCTTTGCCGACTCGGTTGGCAGAGACATGCTGAGCAAGCTGGCGGCGCAGGAGTCTCATGGCGCGCCACCGGGACTCTATTTGCTGCTGTTCTGGGTGACGTTCTGGCCCGGCGCTGCCCTGGCGGGAATGGCGGTTCCCACCGTCTGGCGCGCAAGGCGAGAGCCCGGCGCGCAATTCCTGTTGGCCTGGCTTGTCCCCTCCTGGATCGTGTTCGAGGCGGTGATGACCAAGCTGCCGCACTATGTGTTGCCGCTTTATCCGGCCATCGCGATCCTGACCGTCGGCGCGCTCGAGCGCCACCTGCTGTCGCGGTCCTGGTTGATGCGCGGTGCGGCATGGTGGTTCGTTATTCCCGCGCTCGCTTCCGTCGCCGCCGTCGTCGGAGCGGTCAGCCTGACGCGCCAGCCGGTATTCCTGGCGTGGCCGTTTGTGGCCGCGGCGCTCATCTTCGGGCTATTCGCATGGTGGCTTTACGATGACAATCGCGCCGAACGTTCCTTGCTGAACGCGGTGGTCGCCGCGGCATTCCTGGCCGTCGCCATTTATGGCGTCGTCGTGCCGGCGCTGACCCCGCTATTTCCCAGCGCCGAGATTGCCCGTGCGCTGCGCAACGTTACCTGCGTCGGACCAAAGGCAGCGGCCGCCGGTTTTCACGAGCCGAGCCTGGTCTTCATGACCGGCACCTCTACCTTGCTCACGGACGGATCGGGAGCTGCGGATTTCTTAGGCCAGGGTAGTTGCCGTTTCGCGCTGGTGGAGCAGCGGGCCGAGCGCGGGTTTGTCCAGCGCGCCGAAGCCATCGGGTTGCGCTACAATGTGGCGGCCCGTATCGATGGCTATAACATTTCGCAAGGCAGAGCTATTTCGGTCTCGATCTTCCGCTCCGAAGGTACCGAATAAGATGTCCGCCCAGAATGGCGCCGGCGAATCCCCCAATTACCTTGTTCGGGTCTTCGGCCTGGTGTCGATGTCGATGACCCAACTCGTGCGGCCGGCGTCGCACGCAAGACGCGCGGAAGCCGCCCGTAGATTGGCGCGACATGCGTTGCCGATGATTGTTGTTGTGGGAGTGATGATCGTTGCGCTGATGGTCGGATTCGACGCGCGGGAAATCGCCCTGATGCCGCCGCGCGGTGCGGCAGGCTTGTGGCCCGCCCGCGTTCTGACCGACCTCGGCAAGGATTCTTATGTGCTGTCGGTGTTGGCGGCGATGCTGCTTGTCGTTACGCTAGTTGCGGCGGGCCGGCGAGGCACATCGCGCGCCCGGCTGCAGGGTATTGGTTTGCGCTTTCAGTTCTTGTTTTGCGCAGTGCTGGTGCCGTTGCTGCCCGGCGAGATGTTGAAATGGATGGTCGGACGCGGCCGCCCATTCGTGGGAGGCGAGGCCAATCCCTTCAACTTCGCGCCCTTCGCCGGAACTGAAGCCTATTTCAGCTTCCCCTCGGCGCACGCCGTCACAGCCTTTGCGTTGGCTTTCGCGGTGAGCGCGGTCTGGCCACGGATGCGGGGCGTGATGATCGCCTACGCCCTCGTGATCGCGTTCACCCGCCTCGTGCTTTTGGCCCATCACCCGAGCGACGTCGCGGCCGGCGCCCTGATCGGCGTGGTCGGCGCCATGTTCGTGCGGTACTGGTTTGCGGTACGCGGCCTGGAGTTTGCCATCGGCCGCGACGGCGCGTTCACGCCGATGGCCCAGGCGCGCGTCAAAAGGGTTGCCCATGGGGCGTCGGAACCATAATAAGCGGGCGCCGGACGCAAGCTGGACCGGCAGCGGGCCACTTTAACGGTGAGTGTGGATTTGTCCTCTTCTGACACAGCCGAAACGGCCATTTCCATCGTGGTTCCCGTGCGCAACGAGGCCGATAATGTAGCGCCCTTGATCGCCGAAATTGCCGCCGCCCTCGACGGTCGCTGGCGCTATGAAATCATCTATGTCGATGACGGTTCGACGGACGCGACCGCGGAGCGGATTGCTGGCGTCATGAAGCAGCAGCGCAATCTGCGTGAGATACGTCACGCGACGTCAGCGGGCCAATCGGCCGCGGTGCGCAGCGGTGTGCGCGCGGCGCGGGGGGCCATCGTGGCAACCCTCGATGGCGACGGGCAGAACAATCCAACCTTCCTGCCAGGTTTGATAGCGGCGATCGAGGAGGGTGGCGAGCGCATCGGGCTTGCCGCTGGTCAAAGAGTCGGGCGCAAGGCCACCGGATTCAAGAAAATCCAGTCGCGCGTCGCCAACATAGTGCGCAACGCGATCCTGCACGATGGTACCCGCGACACCGGTTGCGGCTTGAAGGCATTTAGGCGCGAGGTGTTCCTGGCGCTGCCGTATTTCGACGGTCTACATCGCTTCCTGCCCGCGCTCGTGCGCCGCGAAGGCTACGAGATCGCTTACGTAGACGTCATCGACCGGCCGAGGCATTCCGGCGTGTCAAACTACGGTTTCTTCGATCGGCTATGGATCGGAATCCTGGATCTCGCAGGCGTATGGTGGCTGATCCGCCGCAAGAAACCGACACCTGTTGCCACTGAGGTGACCCTATGACCGAGCTGTTTCACAACCTGCTCAGCTACCTGAACGACGTCTTCATCATCAAGTTCGACGGTTGGGTCGCTCTCGGCTTTGTGGCGCAGGGTTTTTTCACAATGCGCTTCGTCGTGCAGTGGATCGCCTCGGAGCGCGCGCGCAGAAGCGTGATTCCGGTGGCGTTCTGGTTCTTTTCCGTCGGTGGCGGGACATTGTTGCTGGTCTATGCGCTCTACCGACGAGACCCCGTGTTCATCGCGGGTCAGGCGCTCGGTCTGGTGGTCTATCTTCGCAATCTTTACTTCATTGCCATGCACCGCCAGCAGGTGTCAGCCGGAAACTGATCGGGAGGGCGTTGCGCGGTTTTCGGGCAACCGGCAGGCTCTGGCATTAGCTCCGGGTTCGTGTAGGTTTACGCACAACAACGGGCGTCAAGCCCGGACTGTCATGGGGAGCGACATGAAACAAAAAAATTCAATCATTGGGTATTTCAACCTCGTTGTGGCGATTGTTGCGGCCGCTGGCCTCGCCGCGATGTCAGTGCCGGCCGGCGCCCAGCAGGCGGCGGTTGCGATCGACAATGATGACATCGGCGGTGTCGTGCGCGGTCCATCGGGACCGGAAGCCGGCGTCTGGGTAATTGCGGAGACAACCGAACTGCCGACGAAGTTTGCCAAGATCGTCGTCACCGACGACCAGGGGCGTTTCGTGATCCCCGATCTGCCGCCGAACGTGAACTACGAGATATGGGTTCGCGGCTATGGTCTCGTCGATTCCCCCAAATTGCGCACCAAGACCGGCCAGCTCCTCAACCTGACGGCGGTGCCGGCGCCCGACGAAGCCTCCGCCGCCCATTATTATCCGGCGATCTACTGGTTTTCGCTGCTGAAGATTCCGCCGGCCAAGGATTTTGGCGGGACCACGGATATCCCGAAGGGAATTACCCAGGAGATTTGGCGCCAACGCATGAACAATGTCGACTGCGTCGGTTGCCATCAACTCGGCCAGGAATCCACGCGCACGATTCCGGCTGCGTTCGGCACCTTCAAGTCGGGCGAAGAGGCCTGGATGCGCCGCGTCTCCTCGGGTCAAACCGGCGAGTGGATGATCAACCGCCTTGCCGGCGAACTCGGCAGCGTACCGTTCAAATATTTCGGCGACTGGACAGACCGGATCGCGAAGGGCGAATTGCCCAAGGCAAGGCCGCCGCGGCCGTCCGGCATCGAGCGCAACGTTGTGATCTCGTCATGGGAGTGGGCCACCGAGAAGCACTTCGTCCACGATCTGATTTCCACGGACCGGCGCAACCCGACCGTCAACGCTTACGGTCCGCTGTACGGTTCGAACGAATACTCCTCCGACAACATGCCGATCCTCGATCCGAAAACGAGCACAGTGACGTTCTTCAAAATGCCGGTCGCCGATCCAAACATGCCGGAAATGTTGGGGCCGCCGCTGCATCCCAATGCGACGCTGAAGCCGATCGGCGCTTCGGCCTATTGGGGTGAGGAGAAGATCTGGAGCCAGAAGGCGAACAACCATAACGGCATGTTCGACGGCAAGGGCCGGGTTTGGTTCGCCGCCGCCGTCCGCGGCATCGAAAATCCGGACTTCTGCAAGAAGGGCTCCGACCTTGCCTCGGCGAAGGCATTTCCGCTTGCACGTTCGGGACGGCAGGTGTCGATGCTCGATCCCAAGACCATGAAGTACAGCTTCATCGACACCTGCTTTAGCACCCATCACCCGCAGTTCGGTTACGACGCCGACAACACGGTGTGGTTCTCCGGGACCGGTCCCGTCGCGGGCTGGGTCAACACCAAGGTGTGGGACGAAACCGGCGACGCCGCCAAAGCCCAGGGCTGGGCGCCGTTCGTGCTCGATACCAATGGCAACGGCAAGCTCGACGAATACACCGAGCCCGGTGCGCCTGCGCAAGCCGACAAGGATATGAGGATTGCAGGATCGGGCCCCTATGCGGTGATGCCGCATCCGACCGACGGCTCGATCTGGTATGCCCAGAACATATTCGCCGGCACTCCCGGCTTCATGCGCTTCGATCCCAAAACCAAGCTGTCGGAGTTCTATGCAATTCCGAAGGAGGGCATCGGGCTTCGCGGCGGAGACATCGACAAGAACGGCCTCCTCTGGGGCTCCGGCTCCAACGGAACCCTCATCAGTTTCGACCGCCGCAAATGCAAGAACCCGCTCAACGGGCCGAATGCGACCGGTAACCACTGCCCGGAGGGTTTTACCTTCCACAAATATCCGGGGCCCGGCTTTGAGGGTTTTGAAAGCACAAGCGCGGAAGCAAGCTATTGGACCTGGGTCGACCAGCACAATGCGGTGGGCCTTGGCGAGAACATCCCGATCTCGACCGCCAATCTCAACGACGGCTTTGTCGCCTTCAAGGACGGGCAGATGGTGATGCTGCGGATTCCCTATCCGATCGGCTTCTTCGCCAAGGGCCTCGATGCGCGCATCGACGATCCGAATGCGGGCTGGAAGGGGCGGGGACTGTGGAGCACCAGCGGCGACCGCGTGCCGTGGTTGATGGAGGGCGGCAAGGGTTCGAAACCGCGCGCCGTCCACATCCAGATACGGCCCGATCCGCTGGCAAAATAAAGCATCCGGGCGACGCTGGCGTCCGGCTCGATAGGAAGCCGTCCGGCAGCGTCGCAGGCCGTCCCTGTCGGCGGCAAAAAAGCACGGTGAGGCGTCGCGAAAGCGTCGCCTTCAAAGGGCACTACGTCGCATTGAACGCCTCAAACCCGCGTGCCAGATCGGCCTTGAGGTCTTCGACATTCTCAAGCCCGATATGGAGCCTCAAGGTTGGACCGCCCGGCGCCCATGTGGTGGCGGTGCGATAGTTCGCGCAGTCGAACGGGATGATGAGGCTTTCGAAGCCGCCCCACGAATAGCCCATGCCGAATAATTTGACGGTGTTGAGCAGGGCGTCGACCGATTTCTGCGGCGCTGGTTTGAGGACAATGCTGAACAGGCCCGACGCGCCGGTAAAGTCCCGCTTCCAGATCGAATGGCCGGGATCGCTCTCGAGCGCCGGGTGCAACACTGTGGCGACTTCCGGCCGGCCCGCGAGCCATCGCGCCATCTCCAATCCCGATCGGTAGTGCTGGGCAAGCCGCACCGAAAGCGTTCGCAGCCCGCGGATCGCGAGGAACACGTCGTCTGGGCCGGCGCAAATGCCGAGTTGCCGGATCGAGTCGATAATCGTCGGCCAGGTCCTGGCATTCGCCGAAATCGTTCCGAACATGATGTCGGAATGCCCGCCGATATACTTTGTAGCGGCCTGTATGCTGATATCGACGCCTTGGTCCAGCGAGCGGTGAAACAGCGGCGTCGCCCAGGTGTTGTCATCGATCACGATCGCGCCATGAGCGTGCGCGATCGATGCGATCGCCGGAATGTCCGGCATTTCGAAGGACTGCGAGCCGGGGGCCTCGACGAGCACCGCCTTTGTGTTGGGCTTGAACAATTCGGCGATGCCGCTGCCGATCAAAGGATCGAAATAGGTGGTTTCGACGCCACAACGGGCAAGCATGCCGTTGCAGAAATTGCGCGAGGGCCGGTAGACGTTGTCACAGACCAGAAGATGATCACCCGACTTCAGCGTCGCGAGCAAGGTCGTGGTAATCGCCGAAAGGCCCGAGGGCGCGATTCCGACGCCCGTGCATTGCGGGCCCTCCAGCGCCATCAGCGTCTCCTGCAGCGCCTTGGTCGTCGGCGTGCCGTGGCGGCCATATTGGAACTCACCGCGATGGGTACGGAGGTCGTCGGCGGCCGGATAGAGCACGGTGGAACCATGGACGACCGGAGGGTTGACGAACCCCTTTTGCGCCTTGGTGTCGCGTCCGGCGGTCACCAGCGCTGTTTCCGCCTTCAGCGGCGAGGTTCGCCGGTCGTCCTCTGGAGAGTTCATGTTGTTCTGCCGCCGCTGATGGTTGGTCGGGCCGCCACGCTTTGCAAGAGTCCGCTGAAGCTCAAAGGGGCGGTTGGGGTGGTTGGGGTGGTTAATAGCAGGACTGGTAAGTCGGACGTCAACCCCTTGACCCGGCCCTCCAGTCGTTCTGTGATGCGGCAACGAATTCGTCGCTGCTGTTGAGGGGCTGCGCGACCATCGATTCATGGCTGAGCCGAACGATTGGGCAACCTGCCCATTTGGTCCGGCATTTGCAGCGGTGGATCATTGGATTGGCCCCTCGGCGCGCGCGATGACAGGCACACGTTCCCGGACGTCACTCGAAAGGCTTCGTCATGAAAAGCGTATCCCTCGCCGTTATCCTTGCTCTTGCCGCCGGTTTTTCGATTCCCGCTGCGACCGCGCAGACGCTCAAGACGGTCAAGGACCGTGGAATGCTGTCCTGCGGCGTGAGCCAGGGGTTGCCGGGCTTTTCGTCGCCCGACGACAAGGGCAACTGGACCGGGCTCGACGTCGACGTTTGCCGCGCAATCTCGGCGGCGATCTTCAACGATCCGACCAAGGTCAAGTTCGTGCCGCTGTCGGCCAAGGATCGTTTCACGGCGCTGCAATCCGGCGAAATCGATCTTCTCTCCCGCAACACCACCTGGACGCTGTCCCGCGATACCTCGCTCGGCGCCAATTTTACCGGCGTGACCTACTACGATGGTCAGGGTTTTATGGTGAAAAAATCACTCAAGGTGAATTCCGCGCTCGAATTGAACAGCGCCTCGGTCTGCGTGCAGACCGGCACGACCACCGAACAAAATCTCGCCGACTACTTCAAGGGCAACAACATGAAGTACGAAGTGATCGCGTTCGGCACCGCCGATGAGACGGTGAAGGCCTACGAGTCCGGACGCTGCGACGTTTTCACCACAGACGTGTCGGGGCTCTACGCCGAGCGTTTGAAGCTTGCAAATCCTGCCGATCACGCCGTGCTTCCGGAAGTGATCTCCAAGGAACCGCTGGGCCCCATGGTGCGCCATGGCGACGATCAATGGTTCGACCTCGTCAAATGGGTGCTGTTTGCGATGGTTGACGCCGAGGAACTCGGCATCACCCAAAAGAACGTCGATGAGATGGCGAAATCCGACAAACCCGAGCTTAAGCGTGTGTTGGGTGGTGACGGCAATCTCGGAGAGCAGCTTGGGCTGACCAAGGATTGGGTGATAAGGATCATCAAGGGCGTTGGCAATTACGGAGAAACCTTTGATCGCAATGTGGGGGCGGGGTCGAAACTTGGGATCGCCCGCGGACTAAATCAGCTCTGGAACAAGGGTGGAATCCAGTACGCGCCGCCGATCCGCTGATTGCGGGCAGCGCTCGCGATGACCGGTGAGCCCCGAAAGCCTCCGTCGCAGTTCCTGAGCAGGCTGCAGCGCGCGCTCGGCGGCCGGGCGGGGTGGGGCGGTTTCGTCGTCCAGCTTGTATTTGCAGCCGTGCTCGGCTGGATTTCCTACGAGATCGTTTCCAACGCCAGCGAGAATTTGAAGGCGCAGCGGATCACTTCGGGTTTCGACTTTCTGGTAAATACCGCCGGATTTGACGTCAACCAGAGCCTTATTCCGTATTCGGGTTCGGATAGCTACACGCGGGTATTCCTGGTCGGTCTGCTCAACACGCTATTGGTTTCCATCATCGGCATTTTCTTTGCCACCCTGATCGGCTTTCTTGTCGCGCTCGGGCGGCTGTCGCCGAACTGGTTGTTGGCACGGATCTCGGGCGCCTATGTCGAAGTGGTGCGCAATCTGCCGCTCTTGTTCCAGATCCTGTTCTGGTATCTCGCAGTGCTCGCGACCCTCCCCAATCCCAGACAGAGCATCGCGCTGTTTGGCAGCCTCTTTCTGAGCAATCGCGGCCTCATCGTTCCAAAGCCGATCGGCGAGGCCGGATTCGATCCGTTTGCATTGGTCCTCCTCGTTGCAATCGTTGCCTCCGTGGCGTTATGGCGATACGCGCGTTGGCAACTTTACCAACACGGCAGGATGATCAGGGTATGGCCTTACGTACTGGGTTTGCTGATTGGCCTGCCGTTGGTAACCGCCTTGATCTTTGGCGCCCCGGTTTCGTTCGAAGTGCCGGTTCTCAGAGGCTTCAATTTTGCCGGCGGCGCACGCGTCATTCCCGAATTCGTGGCGCTGACGCTCGCGCTTTCGACCTACACCGCGGCCTTCATCGCGGAAATCGTGCGCGCCGGTATTCTTGCCGTCCACAGGGGGCAGATGGAGGCCGGTTTCACGCTCGGGCTGCAGCGAGGCGCGGTGTTGCGGCTGATCGTGATCCCGCAGGCGTTGCGCGTCATCCTGCCGCCGCTCACTAGCCAGTATCTCAACCTGACCAAGAATTCGTCGCTTGCGGTGGCGATCGGTTATCCCGACCTGGTTTCGGTCTTTGCCGGCACGACGCTGAGCCAGACCGGGCAGGCCATCGAAATCATCGGCATTACCATGGGCGTCTACCTCCTGATCTCGCTGGTGACGAGCGCGATCATGAACTTCTATGGCTGGCGGCTCCAACGGAGCCTTGGCGCATGAACGAAATTGCGGCGACCGCCTTCGTCCGTCACGACCTGGTTCCGGAGCGCCGCGCGCCGCTAAAGACCACCGGCTTTGTCGGCTTCATGCGCACGCGCCTTTTCAACTCGTCGACCAACATCCTGATCACAATCGCTAGCGCGTTGCTCTTGTGGTTCACCATCGTTCCCTCGGTAAAATTCCTGCTCGTCGATGCCGTCTGGAGCGGCGCGGATCGAACGGCTTGTCTTGCTGAAAATGCCGGACATCCCGTCGGCGCCTGCTGGCCATTCATTCAGGCGAAGTTCAGCCAATTCGTTTATGGCTTCTATCCCGAGCCGGAGCGGTGGCGGGTCAATTTGACCTATTTCCTCGCGGCGCTTCTATTGCTGCCGCTGCTGATTCCGCGGCTTCCGGCCAAGGGCGTCAGCGCTGGTCTGTTCTTTCTGGCGTTTCCGGCGGTCGCTTTCTTCCTGCTGCACGGCGGTGGACTTGACGGTTTCGCCGTGAGTTGGACGGCCAGCCTGATGTCGGGATTCGCCAGCAGCGTCGCCGGGGCGGGTTCGGCCTTGTTTCGCGCGGGCGCCTCACTGAGCGAAAAGATTGCCATCGCCGGCTCGTTGCTGACGTTGTTGGGATGGCTCATCATCAAGCTCGGCGTGGCTCTCCACTATCTGATCGCGCCATTGACGTGGCTGCGCGATCAAATCCAGGCCTCCGGTCATGCGGTCTGGATAGATTTTGCCTTTACGGCCGCGGCGGTATCGCTCGGCTCGTTCGGGCTGAGCGGCGGCACGCGCTCCGGCTGGCGTCCCCTGATCACGAGCGTTGCGACCTTTGGCGGCCTTGCGATTGTCATCGCAATGATGGGCGTCGACCGTGGCGGATTGCCGGTGGTCGATACGCGGCTCTGGGGCGGTCTCCTGGTGACGCTTGTGGTATCGGTCACGGGCATTGTCGCGTCGATGCCGGTCGGCATTGCGCTGGCGCTCGGCCGCCGCTCGACCATCCCGCTGATCCGGATATTTTCAACGACCTTCATCGAGTTGTGGCGCGGCGTGCCGCTGATCACCGTGCTGTTTTTTGCGACGTACATGCTGCCATTATTCGTTCCAACCGGATTCAACGTTGACGGGCTGATGCGCGTGTTGATAGGGATTGCGTTGTTCGACGGGGCTTACCAGGCCGAGGTCGTTCGCGGCGGGTTGCAGGCGATCCCACGCGGGCAGGCCGAGGCGGCAAGCGCGCTTGGTCTATCCTGGTGGAAGACAACCGGGTTGATCGTGCTGCCGCAAGCGCTCCGCCATGTCATACCCGGCCTCGTCAACAGCTTCATCGGGCTGTTCAAGGATACCTCGCTGGTCTCGATCGTCGCGCTGTTCGATCTGCTCGGGCAACTCCGGGCATCCTTTTCCGATCCGGTCTGGGCGACGCCGACCACGCTGTTTACCGGCTTCGCCTTCACTGGAATGATCTATTTCACTTTCTGCTTTGGAATGTCCCGCTATTCGTTGTTCGTCGAGAACAGGTTGAACGCACAGTCGTAGCTTGAGTAAACCAACATGACCGCAAACCTGATTGTCAGCATCGCCGACCTCAACAAGTGGTTTGGCGATTTTCACGTGCTTCGCGACATCGACATCGATGTCGCCAAAGGCGAGCGCATCGTGATCTGCGGCCCCTCGGGCTCCGGAAAATCGACGCTGATCCGCTGCATCAACGCACTGGAGGAGTTTCAGGAGGGCCGAATCGTCGTGGATGGCATCGAGCTCGGCCCGAATTTGCGCCGGGTCGACGAAGTCCGGCGCGAAGTCGGCATGGTGTTCCAAAGCTTCAATCTCTTTCCGCATTTGACGGTGCTGGAGAATTGCACGCTGGCGCCGATCTGGGTGCGCAATATCCCGAAGAAAGACGCGGAAGCCGCGGCGATGAAATATCTGGATCGGGTGAAGATTCCGCAGCAGGCCAGCAAATACCCGGGCCAGTTGTCGGGCGGCCAGCAGCAGCGCGTCGCCATTGCACGCGCGCTGACGATGAATCCGAAGGTGATGCTGTTCGACGAGGCGACATCGGCGCTCGATCCCGAAATGGTCAAGGAAGTGCTCGACACAATGGTCGACCTCGCCAACGAGGGGATGACCATGCTCGTCGTGACGCATGAAATGGGATTTGCCAGGGAAGTCGCCGACCGCGTCATCTTCATGGATGCCGGCCAAATCATCGAGTCGAATACGCCGGCAAATTTCTTTGCCAATCCGCAGCACGCGCGGACCAAGCTGTTCCTCAGCCAGATATTGCGGTGATCAATCACACCTTCTCGAACGGCACGTCGATCTTGCTGTGCCTTTCCAGCCATTGCGGCACGGGCAGGTTTTTCGAGCGCATGAAATCCGGATTGAACAGCTTTGATTGGTAGCGGTTTCCGGAATCGCACAGCACGGTCACGATCGTCTTGCCGGGGCCTAGCTGCCTGGCGAGCCGGATCGCGCCGGCCACGTTGATGCCCGTCGAGCCACCAAGGCAAAGGCCTTCATGCTCGAGCAGTTCGTAAATGATGGGCACGGCTTCCTCGTCCGGAATCAGATAGGCCTCGTCAACCCTGGCCTGCTTGATAATAGCCGTCACGCGACCAAGCCCGATACCCTCGGTGATCGATCCGCCCGGGGTTGATTTGGCTTCGCCGTGTTTGAACAGCTCATACATCGCCGCCCCATGCGGGTCGGCGCAGCCGATCACGACGTCCTTGTTCTTCTGCTTCAGGAACATGCTCGTCCCCGCCAGCGTGCCGCCTGTTCCGACCGAGCAAATAAAGCCGTCGATCTTGCCGTCGGTCTGTTGCCAGATTTCCGGGCCGGTCGACTCGTAGTGCGCCTTGGAGTTGTCCAGATTGTTCCACTGATCCGCAAACAACACACCATTCGGCTCGCTCTTGCGCAGCCGGTCGGCCAACCTTCTTCCGACGTGCTGGTAATTGTTCGGGTTGGCATAGGGCAACGCCGGCACCTCGACCAATTCGGCGCCACAAAGCCGCAGCATATCTTTCTTCTCCTGGCTTTGGGTTTCCGGAATAACGATCAAAGTCCGGTAACCGCGCGCGGCCGCCACCACTGCAAGACCGATCCCGGTGTTGCCCGCGGTTGCTTCCACCACGAGACCGCCGGGCTTAAGGTCGCCGCGCTTCTCGGCTTCGAGGATCATCCACTTGCCGGCGCGGTCCTTGACCGATTGGCCCGGATTCATGAACTCGGCCTTGCCTAGAATAGTGCAGCCGGTTTGCTCGGAGGCACGCGTCAGCTTGATAAGGGGCGTGTTGCCGATCGCTTGGACGACGTCGTTATTGGTGTTCATATGCAGGGAATCTTGCTGGTCGTTGCCAATTCGGCAACGAGCCTAAAGCGTGATCGGCAAAAGTGGAAGCCGGTTTTGCGTCCGATCACGCTCTAATTAATTAAGAGCGCATGATCATTTCGCCAAACCGCTCACACTTTGGCGGATTATGCGCGCGTGATCAGCAAAAGTGGAAGCAGCTTTTCGGGCTGATTGTGCGATGCAAGCTATGCTGATTTCGCGAACACCACCTGGCGCACGTCGATGTTTCCCGAGAGAAAGCCGGCTTCGCAATAAGCGAGGTAGTACTCCCACAGCCGCCGGAAGCGGTCGTCGAAGCCGAGCGGCATCAGGTTCGGCCACGCGGCGCGGAAGTTATTTCGCCACGTCGCAAGCGTCTTGGCATAATCTTGCCCAAAAATGCGCTCGCGAATAACGGGAACGCCGAACCGCTCGCCCAGCGATTTGAGTATCTCGGGCGAGGGCAGCATTCCGCCGGGAAAAACATAACGCTGGATGAAATCGACTTCGCGACGATAGGTCTGGAACAAACTATCCTGGATGGTGATTGCCTGGATGCCGGCGAGGCCGCCGGGCAAGAGCCGGTCGCGGAGTTGCGAAAAATATGTGGGCCAGAACTCCTCTCCCACCGCCTCGATCATTTCGATCGACGCGATTCGATCATACTGGTCGCGCTCGTCGCGATAGTCCTGAAGCCGGATCTCCACTTGGTCGTTGAGTCCGGCCGCCTGGATTCGCGCTTGCGCGAAGTCGCGCTGTTCCCTGCTGATAGTGAGTCCGACCACCTTCGCGCCAAAGGTCTTGGCGGCGTATTCGGCAAAGCCGCCCCAGCCGCACCCGATCTCCAAGAGCTTCTGGCCAGGCCGCAAATCGATCGCTTCGGCAAGCCGGCGATACTTGTTGTTTTGCGCCGCGGCCAGATCCGCCGTGCCTTCCTCGAACAGGGCCGATGAGTATGTCATGCTCGGATCGAGCCAGGCCGAATAAAAGGCGTTGCCGATATCGTAATGCCTGTAGATGTTAAGCCGCGCTTGCCGCCTTGTGTTGCGGTTGAACCAATGGCGGATGACCTGAACGGTGCGCACCAGCGGCTTGCCGATGAAGTTGGTCTTCATCCAGTCCTGATTGACGCAGAACAGATAGAGGAATTGGGTGAGATCGGGGGTATCCCATTCGCCTCGCAGATAGGCCTCGGCGATTCCGATGTCGCCGCTACGCAGCAGCCTTGAGGCGAATCCATAGTTATAGACGGTCATGGCGGCGGTCGGACCCGGTCCGTTGTCGCCAAGTCTCACCGTGCGGCCGTCCGGCAAGGTCACCTCGAGTGCGCCGTGCCGCAGCTTCGAGCCAAAGCCCAGCGCCAACCGGACCATGCGGGGCAGCTCCGGAAGGAGAGCGTCCACTGTTTCGGACGTGATCGAAAGCACTGCGGGCATGGTCAATCGACCTGGCTTCACCTTCTGCCGCGGGCAGACAACACCTGCGAAGTATAATCGCGGCTGTTGCCAATCGCCAAGCTACTATCGGCGGCTTCTTTCTCGCGCGGCACCAGCCGCACTCCCTTGAGCCAAAGCCGCAGCGCCTCCCAATGAATGGCGGCGATGATTTTCACGGTAACGAGGGGCAGGGCGAAGAAGGAATGCAGCAACCCCATGGTGTTGAGGGCGCGCCGATGTCCATTGAAGGTTGCAGCGAGCAGCGGACCCTCGCGGTCGGTCTCAAGGATGCGCAGCTTCACGGTACTGCCCGGCGGAAACACCCGGAAATGATAGCGCATGGCCATCTCGACGAAGGGCGAGACGTAGAACAACTTGTCCTGCTGTTGCCGGACGCCGGCATCGCTGATCTCGTCCGCATGCACCGCAAGCGCATAGGCGTGGATATAGCCGAAGGTGTTGCGAACCTCATAGATCAAAAGGGCCAGTTGCCCGTCGGCGCGATAGCAGAAATAAACCGACAACGGATTGAACGTGTAGCCAAGCAACCGTGGATAGCACAGCAGCAACACGCGCCCGCCGGTCAGGTCGACGTCGAGCTCCCTTGCGCGCCGCCCTGCATAAACGCGCAAGGGTGAGCCATCCCGATCTCCGTGGTCGGCCTCGTGGAAGCTATAGAGCGCGGGTCTGTTCACACCGAACAATCGCGATTGGCGGTCGGCGGCATCGAGTCGATCGAGATCGATCAGCAAGCTCATCACGCGGTAATGGAATCGGTGTCCCACCGGCTTGAGGCGGGCATGCATGACTTCGCCAAAATATAGCGCCGCGGCATCGGCCTCGACGTCTTGCACGGCGGCGGTGGCGTTCTGATCCGGCATGGCTATTCCGCGGCTTCCGCAAGTTCAGGCGGGGGTTCGCGCCACGGCACGGTGGCGCCCAGCGCTTGGGCAACGGCGAGAGCGGACCCCAATCCGTCCTCATGGAATCCGTAACCGGTCCAGGCGCCGCAAAACCAAGTGTGACGCCGTCCCTGAATTTCGTCCAGCCGCTTTTGGGCAGCGAAGGCGGCCGCGTTGTATTGCGGATGCTCGCACATGTATTTGCCGAAGGTGAGGGCGAGATCCGGTTCGAAGGGAGGGTTAAGGCTGACGAACAGGGGCTTTTCCTTTTCGATTCCCTGCAGTTCGTTCATCCAGTAGGTGACGGCCACGTCGTTTTCGGCTGTTCCTTCGCGCTGCCAGCGCAGAAAATTCCATGATGCCCAGGCTCGCCTGCGCCTGGGCATCAATCTTGCGTCGCGGTGCAGGTAAACCGTATTGGGCGCGTAACCTATGGCACCAAGAATCGAGCGTTCCCGATCGTCGGGGTCGGACAGCATCGCGAGCGCCTGATCGCTGTGCGCGGCGATGACGACATGATCGTAAGTTTCGCTGCCGCCGTGACTGTCGTTGACCACGACACCATGCGCTTTTCGCTCGATCGACGTCACGGCACAGCCGAGCCGGAGGCGGTTACGAAATGAAGCGGTCAGTTTTTCCACGTAGTTTCGGCTGCCGCCTTTGACGGTTCGCCAAACCGGGCGGTCATATTGGAGCAAACGATGGTTACTGAAGAACGCCACGAAGTTTTCGGCGGGAAAGTCCAGCATTTCGTCGGCCGGTGCGGACCAGATGGCGGCGCCCATTGGGGCAAGGTAATCCGTCAGCAGTCGTGGCGCGAATTTGCGATGACGAAAATACTCACCCAGACTCAATCCCGCCAACAGGCCGGCAGCGTAGTCTTCGACGCTTTGTCTGTTGAACGTAAGGATGTCGCGAAGCATCCAAAGATACGACGGCGAAAGCAGGTTTCTCAGCTGCGCAAAAAGCCCGGCGGCGGTCTCCCGCCAGTTGTTGCCGCCACCCTTCCACTCGAAGCGGCCGCCATCCGCCGTGACGGCAAAGCTCATGCAGCTTGCCACCGTCTCGACGCCTAAATGAGCGAACAGCGCCGTGAGGTCGGGGTAGTTGAGTTCATTATAGACGATGAAGCCGACATCAACGGCAATCGGCGTTCCGTCATAGTCGACGGTTACGGTGTGGCTGTGACCGCCGGGCCTGATCTCGCGATCATAGACGGTTACCGGATAACGTTTTGACAAGGACCATGCAGCGGCGTTGCCGGCAATTCCCGTTCCGATCACCGCTACACGCATTCCGTCCCCCGTTTGCTGGTATGGCAGCTACGGGACCGTGCAGAGGAAGTTTCACCAGGGACACTGGCGCGCGACGCTCGCTGACCCAACTCGGCGACTGCCCGAAATTGTTGAAGCGCATGGCGGTGCGGCGTATAGCGGTCGGATGTCAAGACAGTCAGAGGCGGACACCGGCACCGCCGCGACGGCGGCGGCTCCCGATTGCCCGCGTTGCCACAAGCCGGTGCCTTTGTGTGTTTGCGACGACATCGCTCCAATCGACAACCGTATTTCGGTGCTGATTCTGCAGCATCCGCAGGAGCAGGACCGGGCGCTGGGAACGGCGCGGCTGACTGCGATGCATCTCGCAAATGCCGTGCTCAAGATCGGATTGTCTTGGCCCAGCCTGTCGAAGGCGCTGGGGCGGCCGGTCGCCGATCCCTCGCGCTGGGCGGTGCTTTATCTCGGGTCCGCGAAAGTGGCCGATCTCGGTACTCAGAGCGACATCGTCGCCATCAACCGCAAGGGAGAGATCGAGGACGATCAGCGCGCCATTCTCAAGGACGTCGAAGGGATTGTGCTGCTCGATGGCACATGGAGCCAGGCCAAAGCGCTGTGGTGGCGCAACGCTTGGATGCTGAAATGCCAGCGGGTGATTCTGGGTCCGTTGCTCCCGTCGCGCTACGGCAAATTGCGCCGTGAGCCGCGCCGAGATGGTCTGTCCACGATCGAGGCAGCGGCGATGTTGCTTTCCCGTCTCGAAAAGCGGCCTGAAATTGCCGAGGCGATGCATGCGAGTTTCGAGCGGATGCTGACGAAATACAGGCAATACCAAAACGAGCAACCTCAGGCGGCGCCGAAGCCGCGGCCAAGGCGGGATTTCCGCCGCCGTCGGCGGGCTTGAAGCCATTTTGTGTAAAGTGACCCCGGCGATCGCGCCGGAAAAATGCGGCCAAGGGCCTTGGTTGCCTATGTCCGACGGGGCGTATATGAGTTCGGCCCATGAGGCCACGTGGCGGAGTGGTTACGCAGCGGTCTGCAAAACCGTTTACACCAGTTCAATTCTGGTCGTGGCCTCCATCTTGAAGCCCCTGATTTTCCTTAGCCTATTCGCTTTTCGCTCCGCGGAACCCGGTCTGCCGCGCAGGGTTCCGTGTCCTATCGCCTCGATGAGATGCAAGCGGCGCAGACGGTCACCTTACGGGTGCGCGCCAAACAAAACCTGGCCCCGCCCATTAAAGGCGCATTCGCCCGGTACGAAGCCTGGATTGAAGTGGCAAGCATCGTCGAGCGAGGCGTCCCAAGCACCGCGCTGCCGCCATTTGCTCCAGGCTATGTAATCGCAATACTTGCTGTGGGGATTTCCTGGCTCTCTGGTCGCGCAAAAGATGCTCTGGCCGGGGTGGCCTATGGGCCGGGCCAATGCGGGCCCCGCCAACACGCAAAAAACGACTGCGGCAGCGCCAATCAGTCTGAATGTCGTCATGCGTTCCTCCCTGTGGTTCTCGTCGCGATCAAGTATCGGCGCGAGTCCCGCATTTGTTTCCTAAAAGAAAATTGATTCCGCCGCCCATCACCAAGCATACACCGGCGCCGTGCGATCGGCGCAAGCAAAACCGTTTAAAGCGGTTCACTTCTGCTTGTGACCCCGATCAATACTGTCCGTCTTGGGAAAACGCCTTGAGGTGCGACCCGATTGGACGTCCCGACTGATGTTCTTAAACATCTGGCGTTAAAGGCGCGGCGCCTCGATTAGCAAGCTGCGTACCAGCCCTCGGGGAAGGGCAGCAGCGGCCAGGCCAGCGCGTTGTCGTTGGCAGCCTTCGACGGTTGCTCCGGCACCGGCAAGCGGTCCAAGAAATCCTCTTGCGGAGTGGGCGCAATCGCCTCTCGCACGGCGTCCAGCAATCGTTCGAACTCGGCCTCGCTCATCGCACTCTCCAACTTGGAGCGCGCAGGGTGTCAAAAGACCGTTGTTCTGAGGTTGAGCGGATACCTCAAATCTTACCGATCCGGCAGCCGCGGTTGGCATGGTTGCCGGGCGGTTAACTCACGCACGCGCTGAGGCGCGTTCTAATGTGAGCAAAGTCACATATCGCAACGGATTTCTTGCGTAATTCGCCTGTTTGACATCGGCGGCGCAGTGAGAGCGCCCGCATAGCCTGGAGGACCTCGTCATGGGCACGAATTCGACTGGAAATTGGGCTTCGGCGGCGTGCATCTGGACCACCTTGACGCTTGCATTGTTTCTCTCGCTGGTCACCCAAGGTTCTGCGTTCGCCGATATTGCGACCCCCGAGCAGAAAAGGGCATGCACACCAGACGTCTACCGCCTGTGCGCCGGCGAAATTCCCAACGTCCGGGCGATCACGGCTTGCCTGCGTCGGCAGAAAGGCAACCTTAGCGAGGCCTGTCGCGCCGTCTTCGAGCAGTGACGGACTCGGTGTCGCGCCACCTCGGTTGATTCGCGGACGCTTTCCGCCGCGATGATCGGCTTGCACGCGAACCGTCCGGCGGATCATCGGTTTTTAAAGGACTGGAAGACACGCTCGGGTTGTGCCATAGTCGAGGCCGAAATGTCTCGCTTAGCTTGGTTGGCCGTAAACCGTAAGCTCATCTGGATCAGAAGTCGTGGTGAGCTTTGACACAGCCGCGGGAGGAGAGGACGATGGCAACGAATATCGTCGGACCGAACGGCCGGCTCTATGCGGACCCGAAACCGGGGCCGGATGCGACGAAGTTCAGCGAGAACAATACCAGCAGCGCCTACTATAGCTCGCCATACTTTCTGGCGCACAAGAATCAGGTCCAGCCGATCCCTCGCCGCCGCAACAACCAACCAGTCAATCTTGCGGATTTTCTCCCACCTGAGATCGTAACCGCGATCGAGAATGCCGGGAAGATTTCGTTTCATGCCGTCGGCGATACCGGTGCGGCCAAGGTCAACAGAGCACAGACTGCAGCGACCGCTATCGGTCACGAGACCGCGGTGGCCGATGCGATGGTGAGGGACACGCAAGCGCCCGAACTTGCCGGACCCGCCTTCTTCTTCCACCTCGGCGACGTCATCTACAATTTCGGCGAGGCTCAATACTACTACGATCAATTCTATGAACCCTTCCGCGAATATGACCGGCCGATCTTCGCCATTCCCGGCAACCACGACGGGATGGTGTTCGGCCAGGGGTCGAGCGCCCCCCAGGTTCCGACATTGGATGCGTTCCTGACCAATTTCTGCGCTTCCGAGCCCGGGCCATCGCCCGATGCTGGCGGATTGTCGCGAAGCGTCATGAACCAGCCCGGCGTCTACTTCACCCTGGATGCGCCGTTCGTGTCGATCATCGGTCTCTATAGCAACGTGCTCGACAGCGGCCCCGGTGTCATCTCATCGCAGGGCGGTCATTTCCCGTTGGTCGACGATCAGCTCGATTTTATGACCAGCGAGCTTCAGCGGCTGAAGCCCCGCCGCATCGCCAACGAGCGGGCGGTCATCATCGCGGTCCATCATCCGCCGCTCTCAGCGGACGCCAAGCACGGCGGCTCGCTCGGGATCATGAAGGATATCGATTCCTGCTGTAACAAGGCCGGGCTGTTTCCCGATGCGCTGTTGTGCGGCCATGCCCATCTCTATCAGCGTTTCACCCGCGTGATGAAGGGCGGCAAAGAGATCCCCTACATCGTGGCTGGCTCGGGCGGTTTCGCCGCTACCGCGCCGAAACAGATAGCGAAGGTACCGGTAACGGTCGGGGATCACACGCTCGTCGTCGCGCCGATTCCCGAGTTTGGATACCTCACCGCGGAAACCAACGGGCGCACGCTGTCTTTCGTCTTCAAGACTGCTAACCAGGCGGGTGTAGTTGCGCGCGATACCGTCGTCGTCGATCTCAATGCCGACCGAATCCTGGCGCCGGGACAGGTCGCCGTTAGCTCGGCGGGTCGCGGAGGATCGGGGGGCCGTGCCGCTGGCGCGCGAAGGCCCGTGAAGAAGGCGAAGAAAGCCGGTAAGGCGAGGAAGGCAGGTAAAGCGCAGCGCGGGCGGAAGTAGGAACATTCCGCGCGAGTCGTCAAGCTGCGTGTCTTCAGCGCGATCGATATTGGCTCCCCGGGCTGGATTCGAACCAGCGACCATTCGATTAACAGTCGAATGCTCTACCGCTGAGCTACCGAGGAATAGGCGAAACCTTAAGGTTCGCACGCGGCAGCCGTATAACAAAGCCCCCCGGGCTTGCAAAGCACGAATTGGGCCTCTCTGGCGCGCCGTGAACCGGGAAACTGACGGTCGGCCGCGCAGCGAATCATTGCATTTTTGTCGTGTGAACGGCGCCTTCGACCCAGGGAGACGGCGGTTCCGGATTGGCGCCATCGTCGTGTTGCGTTTTGGCAGGCCTTGTATCAAAGATGACACCGTTCTCGTCACCTTGCGCGGCTACCGCCGCTCTCCATTTGGGGCTGTCCAATGTCTGGTTTTTTGACCGCGCGCCAGAAGATGGTGGATGGTCAGATACGTCCGAGCGACGTCACCGATATCAGGATTATCGATGCGATGCTTGCAGTGCCACGGGAGGTATTTGTTCCCCAAAGTCAGCGCGCCTTGGCCTATCTTGATCTCGATCTCGACGTCAGCGACGGCGGGCCGGCCAAGCGAGTCCTCATCAAGCCGGCGGTGACGGCCAAGATGTTGCAGGCGGCCGATATCAAGAAAACCGATAACCTTTTGGTGGTTGGTTGCGCGTCCGGTTATCTGGCGGCGCTGGCTGCCAAATTGGCCCGGCAGGTGACGGCCACCGAGCCTGATTCGTCGCTCGCCGCGAAGGCCAAGACCGCGTTCGCCGAACTCGGGCTTGGTAACGTCACGGTCAAAACCGCAGGTGTCGCCGAGGGTGATCCGGCGGCCGCGCCCTATGACGTCATTATTCTCAATGGCGCCACTGAAGTGGCACCGGAGGGGCTGTGCCAGCAGCTCAAGGAGGGCGGCCGGCTGGTCGGTTCCTTTGCCATGACCAAGCCGCAGCGGGCCATGATCGTGACGCGGTTACGGGGCGATTTTGGGCATCGGTCTCTTTTCGACGCCGCGGTGCCCATCCTGCCTGGGCTCGAACGGCCTCCAGCCTTCGTTTTTTAGTTCTGTCGGGCCCTCAAACCTCCATGCCAAAGTGTGGCCCGGATGCCCCATGTCAGGAGTTTCCCACTGCGCCATGCCTCAGGGGGTTCCTTAGCCCTTGCGCGCAGAATATGGTGTGGTGGCATATCTGTTTGGAATGACATGACAACCTGCTTCGGGCTCCATTTGAACGGGTTGGCGGTAAGATTGGATTGCCAGGGATGGACGGGGTGAAGGTCGTTACCGGAGCTGCGGCTGCGGTGCTCCTATTGTGGTTGACGGACCCGGTGCCGGCCTTGGCCGACACGATCGAGGCTGCGCTGGTGCGCGCCTATCAGAACAATCCGCAACTCAACGCGCAGCGCGCAGCGGTCAGAGCCACCGACGAGAACGTTCCGCAGGCGTTGTCGGGTTATCGTCCCAAGGTCGCCGTGACGGCCAGCGCAGGGTATCAATACGGCGACGCGCTTTCGAATTTTGGAACGGCCATCGATTTTCACGGCGCGACGCCGCCAACCAGCGTCGGCGCTACAGCTACGCAGACGGTTTACAACGGCAATCAAACCGGCAACAAAACCCGCGCCGCAGAGAGTCAGGTCTCAGGCGCGCGCGAGGCGCTGCGCGTTCTCGAGGAAACGATCCTGCTTGCGGCGGCCACCATCTACATGGACTATCTGCGCGATGCGGCGATCGTCGAGGTTCAGCGCAGCAACGTTCGCGTTCTCGATCAAACGCTGAAGCAAACCCGCGACCGCTTCAATGTCGGCGAGGTGACGCGCACCGACGTTGCGCAGTCGGAGGCCCAACTTGCCGCCGGCAAGACGCAACTGCTGGCCGCCGATGCAACGCTTGTGACGACGAAGGCGAATTTCCGCCGCATCATCGGCAACGAGCCCGAAGCCCTCGCGCCGGGTTCTCCCGTTGATCGATTTTTGCCGGCGACGCTGCCTGCCGCCGTCGAACTGAGCCTGGTCGAGAATCCGAATGTCACGGCGGCAATGTTTGGCATCGACGTCAATTTTCTCCAGGTCAAGGTAAACGAAGGCGCGCTGCTGCCAACGGTCACGGTGCAGGCCTCGGTGCTGCAGGCCAACCAGCAAAACGTTACGGCGCCTCGGACATTTATTGCTCAGGCGCTCGCGCAGCTCTCGGTCCCGGTCTACCAGGGTGGCGCGGAGTACTCGCTGATTCGCCAGTCCAAGGAATCGCTGGCGCAGCAACGCCTCGCTCTCGAACAAACGCGCGACCAGACCCGCGCCAACACCGTGACGGCGTGGGGGCAATTGGTGGCGGGCAAGGCCCAGGTGGCGTCGGCCCAGGCGCAGGTGACCGCATCTGAGATCGCGCTCAATGGCGTGCGCGAAGAGGCCAAGGCCGGGCAGCGGACTACGCTCGACGTGCTCAACGCCCAACAAGCGCTGGTCAACGCCCGTGTCGCACTCGTGACGGCGCAGCATGATCGCGTGGTCGCCTCATACGCAGTACTGTCCGCCGTGGGACGGCTGTCACCGCAAGTGCTCCATCTTCCGACCAACGTCTACGACCCCAGTGTGCACTATCACCAGGTGCGCGACAGCTGGTTCGGTGTTCGGACTCCCGACGGCCACTGACGGCGGCCGTCGCTGCGTCCCTGAGATCGCGGACTTTCCGGCGTCATCAGAAACAAGCGCAGATCCATTTCGCTGCACCGCCCTCGCGTGGGCGCGGCGAATGGACCTCGAATCATGTGCCTTGGCGTTGCTTGCTATCGTCAGTTGCCCTGACGTACCCTTCTCTGAGGCAGCAGAGCGATTCGCGTTCGGACCCCTTAGGGGCGTGACGTTGCGGCATGCCGGGCAGGGGCCAAATCCGTGCGACGCGTCGGGCGGCGTTTGATCTGGGGACAAGTCGGGCCGGCGTGATGAAAATCCGAGCCCGCATATCCGGAATCGGCAAATTGCTCCCTTGCCTGGTGTAAAACGCAGTCGAGGGCGTTGATGAGGTGGAATCGGAGATGACGCAGCCCGCGAAGGTCCAAGAGCCCTCGATGGAGGAGATCCTGGCGTCGATCCGGCGAATCATTGCCGACGACGAAGCAAAGCCGGCTGCCGTCGAAAAGCAGCCCAGCTCCGCAGCTCCCGCCAGGCCGGAAAAGCCGGCGGCGGCTGCGAAGGCGCCGGTGAACGAAGCTCCTCCGCCGCCGGCTCCTCCCCCGCCAAGAATGGCAACCCCACCGCCGCCCCCGCCACCTCCTGCGGCTCCACCTCCGCCCGCGGCCTCCAACAGCCAGGACGACATTGATGCGCTGCTCAATGGGCTCGATGAGACGACGACTGCGGAAGAGATACGGCCCCCATCGCCCGACGGCGATGTGCTGGAACTGACCGATGAGATGGCTCTTCCGGATCCGCCGCAGGCGTCATTTCAGAGGGTAGAGCCGTCGGACGACCTCGAATTTAGCGAAGCGGTTGCCGCCAAGACCGTGCCGCCCCAGCCTGCATTCGAACCGCCGCCTATTGAAAGCCTCCCGGCGTCTCAGCAGATTCTATCGCGCTCGACTGTGTCGGCGGTCGAATCCGCCTTCAACAGCCTCGCTCATACGGTGCTGAGCAACAACGCACGGACGCTGGAAGATCTGGTCAGGGAGATGCTGAGGCCGATGCTGAAATCCTGGCTCGACGACAATTTGCCCGGCCTCGTGGAGCGCATCGTCAAGGCGGAAATCGAACGGGTCTCGCGCGGGCGTTGACGTTCCCGATCCAGCGCCCGATTGCCGGCCGCGATTCAGCCATTACATCGGGCTTATCTAAGTTTCCGAGCTGATCCTCGTGTTGACTTGGCGCTTGCGTGCGGCTTTCTAGCGCGGTCCATATCCATGATTGCACCGCCATGATCGAGAAGAACTACCAGCCCGCCGATATCGAAGCCCGCATGTCCCTGATTTGGGAGGACAGCCGCGCGTTCAGCGCCGGGCGCCCGGAGCGGCGCGACGCAAAACCCTTCACGATCGTAATCCCGCCGCCCAATGTGACGGGCTCCTTGCACATGGGCCACGCGCTGAACAACACCCTGCAGGACATCCTCTGCCGCTTCGAGCGGATGCGCGGCCGCGACGTGCTGTGGCAGCCCGGCACCGATCACGCCGGTATCGCCACCCAGATGGTGGTCGAGCGGCAACTGACGGAACGGCAGCAGCCGGGGCGGCGCGATCTCGGGCGCGCGAAATTTCTCGAGCGGGTCTGGCAATGGAAGGCCGAGAGCGGCGGCGTCATCGTCAATCAACTGAAGCGTCTCGGCGCTTCCTGCGACTGGTCGCGCGAGCGTTTCACGATGGACGAGGGCCTGTCGCGGGCGGTGGTGAAAGTATTCGTCGAGCTGCATCGCCAGGGGCTCATCTATAAAGACAAGCGGCTGGTGAATTGGGATCCGAAGCTCTTGACGGCGATCTCCGACCTCGAGGTGCAACAGATCGAGGTCAAGGGCAGCCTTTGGTATTTGCGCTATCCGCTGGAAGGGAAAGTCTTTAACCCGGCCGACCCCAACACCTTCATCGTGGTCGCCACCACGCGGCCAGAGACGATGCTTGGTGACACCGCGGTTGCCGTGCACCCGGACGACGAACGCTACGCACCCCTGGTGGGCAAGCACGTGATTCTGCCGCTGATCGGGCGCAGAATTCCGATCGTCGCCGACGAATATTCCGATCCCGAAAAGGGCTCGGGCGCCGTCAAGGTAACGCCGGCGCATGATTTCAACGATTTCGAGGTCGGACGCCGGCACAATTTACCGCAGATCAATGTGTTCGATCAGGAGGCAGCGCTTACGCTGGTCGGCAACGAAGACTACCTGCGCGCCCTGCCGGAAGGCGCGATGCAGTTCGCCGAAGAACTGCATGGCGTCGACCGTCTCGCCGCGCGCAAGAAGATCGTCGCGCGACTGGAGGATTTCGGTTTCCTTGAGCGGATCGAGCCGAACACACACATGGTGCCGCACGGCGACCGCTCGGGCGCCGTGATCGAGCCCTATCTGACCGACCAATGGTACGTCGATGCCAGGACGCTGGCGCAGCCTGCGATTGCGGCGGTGCGCTCTGGCGCTACGACCATCGTGCCGAGAAATTGGGAAAAGACCTATTTCGAGTGGATGGAGAACATCCAGCCCTGGTGCATCTCCCGCCAGCTCTGGTGGGGCCATCAAATTCCCGCATGGTACGGGCCGGACGGCAAGGCATTCGTTGCCGAGACGGAGGAGGAGGCGATCGGCCACGCGCTCGGCTATTACGTCGAGCAAGAAGTCATCACGCCGGAGCAGGGGCGGGAGATGGCGCTTGACCGCAACAAGCGCGCCGGCTTCATCGCCCGCGACGAGGACGTGCTCGACACCTGGTTTTCTTCGGCATTGTGGCCGTTCTCGACGTTAGGATGGCCCGACGAGACGCCGGAAGTGAAACGCTATTATCCGACCGACGTGCTGGTCACAGGTTGGGATATCATTTTCTTCTGGGTCGCGCGGATGATGATGATGGGCCTGCATTTCATGAAGCAGACGCCATTTGCGACGGTCTATATCCACCGCCTGGTTCGCGACGAGAAGGGCGCGAAGATGTCGAAGTCGAAAGGCAACGTCATCGATCCCTTGCATCTGGTCGATGACTATGGCGCCGATGCGCTTCGCTTCGCTTTGGCGCGGGGCGCCGCGCACAGCCACGACATCAAGCTGTCAGCGCAGCTCGTCGAGACCAACCGCAACTTCGCGACCAAGCTGTGGAACGCCTGCCGCTTTGCCGAGATGAATGACTGCGCGCTGCCTGGGGATTTCGATCCCACGAAAGCGGCGCAGACGCTGAACCGCTGGATCGCGCACGAGACAGTGCGCGCCACCCGTGAGGTCACCGAGGCAATCGAGGCGTACCGCTTCAATGACGCCGCGAACGCGATCTATCGCTTTGTCTGGAACGTCTATTGCGACTGGTATCTGGAATTGGCAAAGCCCGTGCTGCTGGGCGAGGAGGGCGGCGCCAAGTCCGAGACTCGCGCGATGGTCGCGTGGGCGCGCGACGAAATCCTCAAATTGCTGCATCCGTTCATGCCCTTCATCACCGAAGAGCTGTGGACGGTGACGGCCCGACGCGATGGCCTGCTGACGCTTGCGCCCTGGCCGCGCAAGGCCCACGACCTGACGCCGGACCAATTGGCGCTGATGTCGACCATGAGCCTCAACGATCCCTTGCTGCCGCCGGTGCTGATGGCTTTTGACACCACCGATTTCAGCGATCCGGCCGCCGAGGCCGAGATCGGCTGGCTGATCGATCTCGTTACCGCGATACGTTCGGTGCGCGCCGAAATGAACATTCCGCCGGCAGCACTGACGCCGCTCGTGCTCTCGGGTGCCTCGGCTGAGACCCGCCAACGCGCGCCGCGCTGGAATGACGTGATCAAGCGGATGGCCCGGCTTAACGATATTTCCTTCGCCGAGCGCGCGCCGGAAGGCTCGGTGCAATTGTTGGTGAGGGGGGAGGTCGCCGCCTTGCCGCTCAAGGGCGTGATCGATTTTTCCGCGGAAAAGACCCGGCTCGACAAGGAGCTCGCCAAGGCCGACGCCGATATCCAACGCGTCGATGCCAAACTTGCCAACGAAAAATTCGTCGTCAACGCACCGGAAGAAATCGTCGAAGAGGAAAAAGAGAAGCGCGAGGCGGCGGTGGCGCGAAGAGCGAAGATCCTCGAAGCGCTGGAGCGGCTCAAGAGCGCCGCCTAGGGTGTGATCCCGACCCGAAAGGTCGCGTTGCAGGCAAGGGAGGCCGATTTGCGCGCTGGAGAGCCGAGCCACACCGCGCGCGGGGCGGCCGCGTACCGTGCCATCCATCAGACGCTGGAAGGTGGCGCGATCTTCAGCGATCCCTTTGCGTCGAGGATTCTCGATGACGCAACTCGCGCCAGTCTTGATGAAACGGCTGCCGATCAATCGCTGCGGCCGATGCGCCTTTTCATTGCCGCACGCAGCCGGTTTTCCGAGGATACGCTGGCAGCCGGCGTGGCGTGCGGCGTACGCCAGATCGTCGTGCTTGGCGCGGGCCTCGACACGTTCTCGTTGCGCAACCCATATGCAGGACTGGGGGTCCGCGTATTCGAGGTCGATTACCCGGCAACGCAGGTCTGGAAGCGGGAGCGCCTGAAACAGGCGGGTCTCGTCATACCCGCATCTCTCACCTTCGCGCCGGTCGATTTCGAGCGGCAAAGCCTGGCCGACGGGCTCGCGGGCGCGGGCTTTCGGGCCGATCGCCCTGCATTCTTCCAGTGGCTCGGCGTGGTGCCATATCTGAGCCGCGATGCGTTTCTCCTGACGCTGGATTTCATCGCCCGCGTGCCGGAATCCGAAGTCGTGTTCGACTACGCCGAACCATTCGAAAATTATCTGGACGAGCGTCGTGCCAGTGTGATGGCCATGGCCGCAAGAGCGGCTTCGCGCGGCGAGCCCTGGCTTAGCCTCTTTGATCCGGCCGAACTCGCTGGATTGCTGAACCACAAAGGTTTCGGGATCGTTGAGGACCTCGGCCTGAGCGAAATCGCCGCGCGCTTCTATGGCGCTCTCAGCCAGGGCATCGTGATCGGACCCGGCGGCCATTTCGTCAGGGCGCGCAGGACTGGCTAGCGAGAAGCTGCGGGTCATTCCATCGGCGCGATAGCTTGCCCTTGGCGATGCCGTCCGAGCCGCTAGGACGCGGATTCCGGGACGCGATACAGCTCGTATTGAACGCTGCCGCTTTCCTTGCTCCGCGCCTGCCACAGCGTCATCCCGAACAGCAAATAGGCAGCAGCCGTCCACACCGCCTGCCAGTTCTGGGTGCCCTCCATGAAGATGGAATAGAGCGCGGCCGCGAGGAATAGGCATGCGAACACGGCTTCCGCGATCGGGCGTCCCCCTCCCTTTGGACGGTTAAGCAGCGTGAGCGACGAGAATGGCACCGCTGCCATCGTCAGCGCGGCGAACGGGAAATCCCGCCAGCGCGCGTCGAACACGGCGCCGAGCGCGGTCTGAGCTGCGATCAGCGTCGTGACGGTCAGCACGAGCCCGAGCAGCATCGTGGGAAAAGACTGGCTTCTGCTTTCGCGCGGGCCCATCAATTCCAGAAATGTCGGCAGCGCGCGTCCCGACATCACGGCGCTTGCGCAAAGCACAGGTGAGGCGACGGCGACGGCCAGCAGCGCCCCCCATTCGAGCCAACCGCCGATGCCGTAGCTTTCATGCACCATCTTGTCGGCGGCTATCCCGAGCAGGGTTCCGGCCGCGGTCGCCGACAGCGCCACCGCGATCCAGGAGGAAAGCCGGGGTGGCCACGGTCTGCGTCGCAAGGTCAGCCAGGCGGCGCCGAACACGCAAATCGCCAGCGCCATGCCGCTTCCCATCTGCATCTTCCAGAACGGATAGTTGCTGATGGCAAGGCCCGGCGGATATTTCAGCTTGCGATGTTGTGCATCGAACAAGCCCCAATAGCCGCCCACGGATCCTTCCCAATAGCGCTTCCACGGGGCGTCGAAGGCCTCGATCAGATTGACGCGAAAGTTTTCGTGTTTGGCGAGATGAAGGATCTCCGAGATGACGCGCGCTTGATTGACGGGCGATGGCAACGCGGCTTCCCGCATCCGCCCCATGCTGGGCCAGCCCGTTTCGCCGATCAGGACCTCCTTGCCTGGAAAGGCAAGCGACAGCCGCCGGTGAATGGCGGCGACATGGGCGGCTGCGTCTTCGGCGCGGACCGGAAGGTCTTCCCAATACGGCAGGACATGAATCGTGACGAAATCGACGGCGTCCTGAACTTCCCGGTAGCGTAGCCAGAATTCCCAGACGTCGGCGTAAGTCACCGGCACGTTCACGCGCGCCTTGACGGAACGGATCAGCTCCCGAAGATCGGAGGGGGTCATGTCTCCGTGCAACAACACCTCGTTGCCGACGATGATCGCCCCAATCGTGCCCGGATATTCCTTAGCCAGCGAAACCGCGGTCTCCACCAGTTGCGCATTCTTGAGACGGCCGTTACCGATCCAGACTCCGAGAAAGACCTTGAGCCCGACCCGAGATGCGAGCTCGGGCACCTTGTCCAATCCGTTGTCGACGGAATAGGTGCGCACGCAGTTGGATATTTTGGCAATCTCGACGAGATCCTCGCGGATCTGTTCGGGACTGACAATCAATTCCTTGTTCAGCGGAGTCTGGTCGTCCCGAAACGGGGCATAAGACACGCAATCCAGTTTCGCGCCTGGATCGAGCGGAGCACGCTCCAGCGTGACCGGCTTGGCCAACCACCACCAGACCGCGGCAATAACCGTCAGGGATGCGAGAAGAAACGCCAGCGGCGTACGAACGGCAATTGGTTCTGTCCTCCGGGAGGCTTGTCGATTATGGTCAAGCGGTCCGCAATTAGGTCGGCATGCGCCGGATATGTCCGAGTGCGACAATCAGGTTTCTGCCCTGATAGCAAATTTGTCTTGGCCCCAACAAGTGACGTGATGTTGTTCAACCGCCTTTCCCGACGCCATTTTGCCAGAATCGCAGGATGGTCCGCCCTCGGAATATCAGCGAAACCAGCCGAATCTGCTCAGTCCGGCGAACGCACGCCAAACTACTTGCTCAATCAGAACCTCTTTCCGGGCGGTTTTTTGTGGGGCACGGCGACATCGGCCTATCAGATCGAGGGGGCCGTCAACGAGGACGCCCGGGGCCCGTCGATCTGGGATCGTTTTGCTCATACGCCGGGCAAGATTCTCGATCAGAGCAATGCGGACGTCGCCAATGACCACTACCATCGCTACAAGGAGGACGTTCGGCTCATCAAGGAGCTCGGCGCAAAGGCCTATCGTTTTTCGATTGCTTGGCCGCGTATTTTCCCGGAAGGAACCGGTTCGCCAAATCCCAAGGGCATGGATTTCTACAATCGACTCCTGGATGAACTGTTGGCGAATGGCATCGAACCCTTCGCAACATTGTATCATTGGGATTTGCCGCAGGCGCTCCAGGATCGTTTCGGCGGCTGGATGTCACGCGACACGTCCAAGGCATTTGCGGATTATTCGGGATATGTCGCAGGCCGCATCAGCGATCGCGTGAAGAATATATTCACGGTCAACGAATGCGCGAGGCTTGTCTATTCCGGCTACGGTGCGGGAATCGACGCGCCAGGCCTGACATTGTCCCAACCGGAATTGAACCAGGTCAGACACCATGTGGCACTCGGGCACGGTCTTTCCGTGCAGGCGATCCGGGCAAACGCGCGAAGCGGAACCCGGGTCGGTCCAGCCGAGAACCTCGAGGTCTGTATCCCCGCCATCGAGACGCCCGCGAACATTCGCGCGTCGGAAATTGCCACGCGTGAACTCAATGCAGGCTATCTAACCGTGATCCTGGAGGGCAAATACACCGACGGATTCCTGGCCTATGCCGGCGCCAATGCCCCGAAATTCACGCAAGAGGATTTGAAAGTCATTTCGTCGCCCGTCGATTTTGTCGGGCTCAACATCTACGTGCCGCACCACTATGTCGTGGCGACCGAAGACGCGAGCGGCTTTGCCCTGCTGCCGTTTTCCACATCGTTTCCGCGCATGGATTCGAACTGGCTCAGGATCGCCCCGGAGGCGATGTATTGGGCGCCGCGCCAGGTGGCGAAGCTCTGGGACGTCAAATCGATTTACATCACCGAGAACGGAACCTCGGCGGCGGACGAATTGGCCGCAGACGGCAATACATATGACGTGGATCGGATCATGTACTTGCGCAACTATCTGACGCAGTTGCAGCGCGCGACTTCCGAGGGCGTGCCTGTGCTCGGATACTTCCTGTGGAGCCTGATGGACAATTTCGAATGGATCGATGGATACGAGAAGCGCTTCGGCCTTTACCGGGTAGACTTCGCCACGCAACGCCGCACGCCAAAGCTCTCTGCATCCTTTTATCGCGAACTGATCAAGCGAAACGCGGTGGTTTAAGGCGCGAGCCGATCAGCTTCCGATTTCCTCCGGCTCGCGAAGCACCGGGGTTTGGGCGCGCGAAGCTCGCGACGATGCCGGAAACGGCAGCACGCACCTGCGGCAGACCCAACGAAAAATAGTTCCCAAACGTAATCCGGTACGGGATAGGCTAGGGGCAAATTGCTGGCGGGGAACGAATGGTGCGGCGCCGGGAGTTCATCGCGGGGCTTGGCATCGCGGCGGCGTGGCCGATGGTCGCGCGAGCGCAACAGCGTTCGTTGCCGGTGGTCGGGTTTCTCCGCCCCGGTCCGCCGGAAGCGGGCGCACGCATGCTGGCGGCGTTCCGAAAAGGGTTGAGCGAAACAGGCTTCGTCGAGGGCAAGAACGTCGTCATAGAGTTTCGATGGGCGGAAGGGGCCGGCCAGAACCCTGAACTCGCGGCCGATTTAATCCAGCGCAAAGTCGACGTCATTGCCACACCAGGATCCTCATTGGGGGCGCTCGCCGCCAAAGCGCTGACCACCACGATTCCGATTGTCTTCAGCACGTCCGGGGACCCCGTCAAACTCGGCCTGGTTGCGACCCTCAACCGGCCCGGCGGCAATGTGACCGGCTTCACCGACATGGCCAGCCAAATTGTGCCGAAACAGATTGGTCTTCTGCATGAACTCCTTCCCGGAGCCGGGCGCTTTGGCGTGCTCCTCACGCGGACCTATCCGTATGTGGATCGCGTGAGCAAAGACGCGCAATCGACGGCTGCGGCGATCGGCGGCCAGGTGGAAATCGTTTTCACCGGCACTGATGCAATCGACGCAGCCTTTGCCGAGCTTCTGCAAAAGCGGGTCGATGCCTTTCTGGTGCTCGACGACGCGCGTCTGTTTGACCGACAGTCCCAAATCCTCACGCTGGCCGCCCGCCACGCTGTCCCGGCGATTTTTTTCTCTCGCGATTGGGCCGCTGCCGGCGGGCTGATGAGCTATGGGCCGCTCCCAACCGACCAGGGCCGCCAAGCTGGGATCTATACCGGACGCATCCTCAAGGGGGAGAAGCCTTCCGACCTGCCGGTGGGCCAGGCGACCCGGTTCGAATTCATCATCAACCTCGCAACGGCCCGCGCGATGGGCGTAGTGGTGCCGCCGACGCTGCTTTCGATCGCCGACGAAGTCATCGAATAGCGCCTCGCCGCTTGTTGCCGCGACGTTGCTGCTGACTGGGCTACTCACTTCATGTGGTCTGCCGCTCAAGGCTCTTCGCGGCCTGCGATCCAACACGATGAGTTAAGGCGCATTGCCGGACGCGCGACGGAATTCGCGTTATGCGAGCGATGGAGTCGCGCACGCAGTCATGCCGACGGGCAAATCAGCGAATGAGCGCTACTCAAGATAAATCGCTTGTCCAGCCCCCTTTTGAAAAATATTTCTGTTTTTCAGAAATGCAAATCAGGTGTATGTTTCGCGCCGTCCTGTCCCGAAAGAGGGGCGTTGCGCAACGTCATCAACGTTGGGTGCGGGATGCGGTGGACGCTTTGGCGACGCAAGACGGGCGGCGCCGGAAGCGGACGGCGAAGTCGTGTGGTCCTGACGCCCCGACGCTGGCGTCAAGTTGGCCGCGATGCTTTCGCATCGTGGCCCGCGACGGGGGCAAGAAAGCCCGGTCCCCGGGCCGGTCCCCGGGGAGAGCGCGATATAAGCCGTTAAAACCATTCGCGTGCGGGAATGCCGGGTGATTTCCGGCGCGACCGTGGTGACTACGCTCGTGTGGTTCTTGTTCTTCCCACGCGAGACTGCGGGTGCAATGGGCACCCGGCATTCCCCACGCCCTCATCGGGCGCAACGATCTGCCAAATCTCGGGCGCATTGCGCTGCGAGGATGCGAAACCGTGTCTGATAAATACGAGCGCGGAACGCCTCCAGTCGTCATCACCCGCACATGCGGGTGATCCAGTATTCCAGAGACGCTGATTATGGAATCGAGAGGCCGCGGCGTACTGGATACCCCCCGCATGCGCGGGGTACGACGATCGTAAAATGGGAAGCTCTTGTCAAAACGCCTTGCTCAAAAACCGCGAGCCCTTCAACCCGTAGCGCCACGGCAATTCGACTGCCTTGGTGATGCCGATCCTCACCCCCGCGACGATCTCTGGCGTGGTTGTGCGTGCCTGCAGCGCGATCGGCGGCTCATCGAGCGCCAGCCCGTTATATTTGTGGGTGATGCCCAATGCTTCTGTCAGCTTGCCGGGACCAGAACAGAGCGATCGCTCGTCGGGCAGGTGGCGGCGGCGTCGCATCGCTGCGAGACCGTGGGTCGGCGCCAGCGCCCGGATCAGGACCGCGCTCGCGGACCCCTCCCGTTCGCAGACGAAATTGACGCACCAGTGGATACCGTAGGAGCGATAGACATAGGCAAAGCCTGGCGGACCGAACATGACCCGGTTGCGCGGCGTCGGTCCCCGAAAGGAGTGCGCCGCGGGGTCGGTGTGATGATAAGCCTCGACCTCGACAATGACGCCGCCGACCCCGCTTACCAGCAGCGTCGTGCCGATCAGATCGGGCGCGACCTCATGCACGCTGCGGGAAAAGAAAGCGCGTTTGAGCAGTTTGCCGGGTTTGGGGGCGGCTTTCAAAGCAGGATCTTGCAAAGCAGGATTTTGGGCCATTCCGCCCGGTATGCTATGACCGAAAACAGGTCAAGACGAGCGGTTGCGGTTCGCGGTCCACCGGATTAGCTAGAATAATACGAGATACGGATTCTCCATGGTCGTCGTCGTCGATACCGTTTCAGCTACACCGCTACGCCCGCGTCACCCGGAAAAGGTGAACCGGCCGGATGCGCTTTCGCCACCGAAGCCGGACTGGATTCGCGTCCGCGCGCCGACCACGCGCGGCTATGCCGACACCCGCAACATCGTCAAGGAAAACGGCCTCGTCACGGTGTGCGAGGAGGCGAGCTGTCCGAATATTGGCGAGTGCTGGGACAAGAAGCACGCGACCTTCATGATCATGGGTGACACTTGCACCCGCGCCTGCGCGTTCTGCAACGTCAAGACCGGCATGCCCGGGGCGCTTGACGCGAGTGAGCCGGAGCACGTCGCCGAAGCGACCTTCAAGTTGGGGCTTGCCCATATCGTGGTCACCTCGGTCGATCGCGACGACCTTGCCGACGGCGGCGCCGAGCATTTCGCGCAAACGGTTCGCGCCATCCGCGCGCGCTGTCCGACCACGACCATCGAGATTTTGACGCCGGATTTCCTGCGCAAGGAGGGCGCGCTCGAAATCGTGGTGGCAGCCGGGCCGGATGTGTTCAATCACAATTTGGAAACGGTGCCGTCGCATTATCTGAACGTGCGTCCCGGCGCCCGGTATTTCCATTCCATCCGGCTGTTGCAGCGGGTCAAGGAAATCGATCCGACCATCTTCACCAAATCCGGCATCATGGTCGGACTGGGCGAAGAGCGCCATGAGGTGTTGCAGGTGATGGACGATCTCCGCTCGGCGGATGTGGACTTTCTGACCATAGGCCAGTATTTGCAGCCGACCCGAAAGCATCACGCCGTCATGCGTTACGTGACGCCCGACGAGTTCGCGGGACTCGAAAAGATTGCCTACACCAAGGGCTTCCTGATGGTGTCGGCAAGCCCGTTGACCCGCTCCTCGCATCACGCGGGTGAGGATTTCGCAAGGTTGCAGGCGGCGCGCGCCGCGAAATCCCGCTGAGCGCCTGTGCGGCGGATTTGACATTCGGCCTTGTTTTACAGCGAGTCGTCGGACACTAGTCGATGCCGAAATTCAGCAGCAGGCGGCGGGTCAACCACAGCGCGTCGCAGATGTTCGATCTCGTCGCCGACGTCGAACGCTACCCCGAATTCGTTCCGCTTTGCCGCTCGTTGAAGGTTCGCCAGCGCACGCCAAGGGCGGACGGCACCGAAACCGTGATCGCGGATATGACGGTATCGTTCAAGCTGGTGCGCGAAAACTTTACCAGCCGGGTGACGCTGGACCGTCCCAATCTGAAAATCACGGTCGAGTATCTGCAGGGGCCGTTCAGCAATCTTGAAAATCGCTGGACGTTCGAGAGCAAGTCGGAGGTGTCCTGCGAAGTCGGGTTCTACATCGCCTACGAATTCAAGAGTCGGATGCTGGCGATGCTGATGGGCACGATGTTCGACGCCGCATTCCAGCGCTTTGCTGCGGCATTCGAAAAACGCGCGGACGTGATTTACGGCAAGCAGAGTTTTGCCGGCAAGGCGCCAGAATGAGGCCTGTTGCGCGCCTTTTTATTTATCCGCGCGGCGGCCGCCGCCGTTTGATCGCGCCGCGCCGCGGCTTGCGCGCGAGGCGGGGATGGACCCGGCTGACTGCCTCGCGTCTTGGCTTGGCGACCTTCGGCCCGCGGGCCAATTCCATCAACATGCGCAGCGCCTCGACGACCGAACGTTGCCGCACCGCGCTGCGGCCGATCGCGCCGAAGCGGCACTCGCGATGCAGGATTCGGCCGTCGCTGGAGGCGACCGCGAAATGTACGAGACCGACGGGTTTGCCAGGCGTGGCCCCTCCGGGACCGGCGATGCCGGTAATGGAGACGGCCAGATCGACGCCGGCCCGTTCCAGCGCGCCGATTGCCATCGCGGTGGCCGCTTCCTTGCTGACCGCGCCGAAGGTCGCAAGCGTCGTCGCCTTGACCCCGAGCATCGCGCGCTTGGCTTCGTTCGAATAGGTGATGAATCCCCGGTCGATCACATCGGAGGAGCCGGGAATATCGGTCAGCGCGCCGGCGACCAGTCCGCCGGTGCAGGACTCGGCGGTGGCAATGGTCAGTTTGCGCATCCGGCATAGATCGAGCAGCGAACGGGAGAGGGCGCGCGCGTCGCCGCTCATTTCAAGCGCTCCCGCCTTTGCCGTCCGCGCCCTTATCGTCCCAAGGCAGACGAATGGTGGCGCATGCCGTCGCGGCGATTCCTTCCTCGCGGCCCGTAAAGCCGAGCCGCTCGCTGGTGGTCGCTTTTACCGCGACGCGAGAGACATCCAATCCCGTGATCTCGGCGATGCGTGCGCGCATGGTGTCGCGCAAGGGTCCGATTTTCGGCCGCTCGCAGATCAGCGTTACTTCCAGATTGGCGATGCGACCGCCGCGCGCGGTGACCCGATCGACCGCGTATTTCAGGAATTTGTCGGAGGCCGCGCCCTTCCACTTGATGTCGCTGGGGGGGAAATGCGAACCGATATCGCCGTCCGCAAGCGCGCCGAGGATGGCATCGACCAGCGCGTGGTGAGCAACGTCGCCGTCGGAATGGGCGAGGAAGCCGCGATGGTGCGGCACGCGAACGCCGCAAATCATCAGGTGATCGCCCTCGCCAAAGGCGTGAACGTCGTAGCCGGTCCCGGTTCTGACGTCGCCGAGCAGGCTGGCCAGGCGCGCTTCTTCGCGGACGAAATCTTCCGGTGTCGTCAGTTTCATGTTCGCAGCATCGCCTTCGAAAGTTGCCACCGTCAATCCCGCCCATTCGGCAAGGGCGGCGTCGTCGGTGAAATCGCTGCGGCCCTCGCGTGCGGCTCGGCGATGAGCTTCGAGAATGACATCGAAACGAAATGCCTGCGGCGTCTGTGCAATTCTCAGACGGGCGCGCTCCGGCGTTGCTTCGATATTGCCGCTGGCGTCGACCAGCTTGATCGTGTCGGCGACCGCAATCGCTGGAATAGCTGCGCCGGTGGCGGATGCGGCGTTGATGGCGCGGGAGATCAGGCCTGCCGAAACGAAGGGCCGCGCGGCGTCGTGAATGAGAACGATTTCGGGCTTTTGCGCAGCAAGCGCCTCGAGCCCGGCACGCACCGATGCCTGGCGGGTTGTGCCGCCCTTTGCAGCCGGCGCGTGCGGCAATCCCTTCACCGCTTCGTTGAACATGGCGATGTCGTCGGGATTCAAGACCGGCTGCACGGCCGACACCTGAGGATGGCGGCAAAATGGCGCCATCGCCCGGAAAATCACGGTCTGTCCGCCGATCGAACGGTACTGCTTGGGTCCGCCCGCGCCGGCACGAAGGCCGCGTCCGGCTGCGACGAGAATGGCTGCAGTCCGTTGAGGGTTCGACATGGGAATCGGTTACAGGCGGAATGGGTGGGTGGAAGCGCTCTGCCCATATCACGCTCACCTTGCGAAAGCAGAGCGATTCCTGTGCACTGTGGGAAAACGCACATCTTGTTGCAGTGCACTTGCAGAATAACAAGATCTGTCTAAAGTGTAGGCATGAAACTTGACTGCACAAGATTTGTGCGCAAAATAGATCTCGGCGGGCGAGGTGCCCCTCGAAACAACGAGAAATCCGTGACCGATCTGAACTTCCTGCGCCATAAGCCTTTGAGAGTAGGCGATATTCAGATCGCTAACCGCGTCCTTCTTGCGCCCATGTCGGGCATTACGGATGCGCCCTTTCGACGTCTGGCCGCGGAACTTGGCGCTGGGCTTGTCGTGTCGGAAATGACGGCGAGCGACGATCTCGTCAACGGCAAGCCGATGTCGCGGTTGCGATGCGAAGCCGCCGGCATTGGCCGGCATGTCGTTCAACTCGCGGGCTGTGAAGCTAAATGGATGGCCGAAGGCGCACGTATCGCCGAAGCCGCCGGCGCGGAAATTATCGACATCAATATGGGCTGTCCCGCGCGCCATGTGACAGGCGGGCAGTCTGGTTCGGCGTTGATGCGCGATCTTGACCACGCCGTCCGGCTGATCGAGGCAACCATCTCGGCGGTGAAGGTGCCAGTAACGTTGAAGATGCGGCTCGGCTGGGACGATCGCTCGCTCAACGCGCCCGAATTGGCGCGCCGCGCGGAGGCCGCGGGCGTGCAGATGATCTCGGTGCATGGCCGCACGCGCTGCCAGTTCTACAACGGCGTCGCCGATTGGGGCGCGGTCCGCGCCGTCAGGAACGCGATTGATATTCCGCTTGTCGTCAACGGCGACATCGCCTCGTTTGAGAAGGCCACGGCCGCGCTCGAGGCGTCGGGTGCGGATGCGGTCATGGTCGGCCGCGGCGCGCAGGGCCAGCCATGGTTGCCTGGCCAGATCGCCCGTCGCATCGAGACGGGGGTCGCCGAAGCCGCCCCGTCGCTGGCGGAGCAGCTCAGACATATTCGCGCGCTCTATGACGAGGTTTGCAATCACTATGGATTGCGCGTCGGTCTGAAGCACGCGCGCAAGCATCTCGGGTGGGCGCTGCAAATCGCCGCCCAATGCAGCCGCGTGCCCGCGACGACGCTCAAGAGCTGGCGCGAGAGGATTCTGACGTCAGACAATCCGCAACTCGTGCATCGATCCCTGCAGGATGCATTTGACGATTTTGCATGGAGCGCCGCCGCATGACTTCGGCCGCAGAACATCGCCGGCCCCTGCCATCAGACGCCGAGATCATCCTCAACGCACTGCCCAATCCGGTGCTCCTGATTGCACCCGACGGACGGATCGTCGATGCAAACATGGCGGCTGAATCGTTCTTCGAAATTTCGGCACAGTTTCTGCAACGCCAGTCCTTGAAGGAACTGGTTCCTTTCGGAAGTCCGTTGCTCGCGCTGATCGATCAGGTTCGCTCGAGCGGATCGCCGGTCAATGAGTACAAAGTCGATCTCGGCACGCCGCGGATGGGCGGCGACCGCCAGGTCGACCTTCACGTGGCCCCCGTCACCGAACGGCCCGGTCATATCGTCGTAATGTTGCAGGAGCGCAGCATCGCCGACAAGATGGACCGGCAATTGACCCATCGGAGCGCCGCGCGCTCGGTAATCGCGCTGGCCGCGATGCTGGCGCATGAAATCAAGAATCCACTGTCGGGGATCCGTGGCGCGGCCCAATTGCTTGAACAGGCAGCTTCCCCTGAAGACCGCATGCTGACGCGGCTGATCTGCGACGAGGCAGACCGCATCGTTACGCTGGTCGATCGGATGGAAGTATTCGGCGATGACCGGCCGGTGGCGCGCGGTCCGGTCAACATTCATTCGGTGCTCGATCACGTCAAGCGGCTGGCGCAATCGGGCTTCGCCCGCAACATTCGCTTCATCGAGGAATACGATCCTTCACTGCCGCCGGTGCTCGCCAACCAGGACCAGTTGATCCAGGTATTTCTAAATCTGGTCAAGAACGCCGCCGAGGCGGTGGCCGAACTTGGCACCGACGCCGAGATTCAGCTTACCACCGCGTTCCGTCCAGGGGTGCGCCTGTCGGTGCCGGGCAAGAAATCGCGGGTGTCACTGCCGCTTGAATTCTGCGTCAAGGACAACGGTCCCGGCGTGCCCGACGACCTGTTGCCGAACCTGTTCGATCCCTTTGTCACGACCAAACCGACCGGCAGCGGGCTCGGTCTTGCACTGGTGGCCAAGATCGTCGGCGATCACGGCGGCATCATCGAATGCGAATCGCAGCCGCGTAAGACGATCTTCCGCGTGCTGCTGCCGATGTTCAATTCCGCGAAAAGTTTCGATTCGGGTGACCGCGATGACGTTTCGGGGATGGCGTTGCACGCCTCACAGAACCCAGGATGAGGAATAACGATGCCCGTAGGTAGCATACTCGTCGCTGACGACGACACAGCCATCCGTACCGTTCTCAATCAGGCACTTTCGCGCGCCGGTTACGAGGTGCGGCTGACGGGGAACGCAGCGACATTGTGGCGCTGGGTGAGCCAAGGGGAGGGCGATCTTGTGATCACCGACGTGGTGATGCCCGACGAGAACGCATTCGATCTGCTGCCGCGGATCAAGAAGATGCGGCCGAATCTTCCCGTGATCGTGATGAGCGCGCAGAACACTTTCATGACCGCGATCCGCGCCTCCGAACGCGGTGCGTATGAATATCTGCCGAAGCCGTTTGACTTGAAGGAATTGATCGCGATCGTCGGCCGCGCGTTGGCTGAGCCGAAGGAGCGGGTGGCCAACGCCGCCGACGATTCCGAATTCGACGCGATACCGCTGGTTGGACGTTCCCCGGCGATGCAGGAGATTTACCGGGTGCTGGCGCGTCTGATGCAGACCGACCTTACGGTGATGATTTCCGGCGAGTCCGGAACCGGCAAGGAGCTTGTGGCGCGTGCGCTGCACGACTACGGCAAGCGGCGCAATGGACCGTTCGTCGCCGTCAACATGGCCGCCATTCCCCGCGATCTCATTGAGTCGGAATTGTTTGGTCACGAGCGAGGGGCCTTCACTGGCGCCAATACACGCGCCTCCGGCCGGTTCGAGCAGGCGGAAGGCGGAACGCTTTTCCTTGACGAAATCGGCGACATGCCGATGGAGGCGCAGACCAGATTGCTGCGGGTGCTGCAGCAGGGAGAGTACACCACCGTCGGCGGCCGAACGCCGATCAAGACCGATGTGCGCATTGTTGCCGCAAGCAACAAGGACCTGCGGATACTGATTCAGCAGGGCCTGTTCCGCGAAGACTTGTTCTTCCGCCTCAATGTGGTGCCGTTGCGGCTTCCCCCGTTACGCGAGCGGATCGAGGACTTGCCCGATCTGATCCGGCATTTCTTCGCACTTGCCGAGAAGGATGGACTGCCGCCGAAAAAACTCGATGCGCTGGCGCTTGAGCGCATGAAGCAGTATCGTTGGCCGGGCAATGTGCGCGAACTTGAAAACCTCGCGCGAAGGCTCGCGGCACTGTATCCACAGGATGTGATCACCGCCTCCGTCATCGACGGCGAACTGGCGCCGCCGGCGGTGACCTCGGCTGGCAATGCCCACCACGGCATCGATAATCTGGGTGGCGCGGTGGAAGCCTATCTGTCGTCGCATTTTTCGGGTTTTCCGAATGGCGTGCCGCCGCCGGGCCTCTACCACCGGATTCTCAAGGAAATCGAGGTCCCGTTGCTCACGGCGGCCCTGGCGGCGACCCGGGGCAATCAGATTCGGGCGGCCGACCTTTTGGGACTGAACCGCAACACGCTCCGCAAGAAGATCCGCGATCTGGACATTCAGGTCTATCGTAGCGGCAACTGAGGAGCCCTTTACCCCACCCAGGCGCCGTGGAATTGTCGCAATTTAGCAACATTGTGTGATATGAATGCATCAGTCTGTTGCCCTCGGGCACTAATGCATTTCATCCCTTGTCATTGCCGATGACCGAAACCACGACCGCACAGTTCGATCCCTCGCTTGCCGAACCCAAGGGGTGGTCCCTGCGGAGGTTGCTGGCGCCGTTTGCGATCGGCCTGGCGCTGCTGTCGGCCTTTCTCACTTTCGTGGTGCTGACCGGGTTGACCCGGATCGAGCCAACTCGCGAAGTCGCGCTTTCCTTCATCCTGATGAACGGCGCCACCATCCTGGTGCTGGTCGGCATCATTTTCCGCGAAGTCTGGCAGGTGATGCAGGCCCGGCGCCGCGGCCGGGCGGCGGCGCGGCTCCATGTTCAGATCGTCAGTCTTTTCTCGATCATCGCGGTGCTGCCGGCCGTGTTGGTGGCGGGCGTCGCCAACGTGACCATTGACCGTGGGCTTGACCGGCTGTTTTCTGGTCCGACGCGCGAACTGATCAAAAACTCTCAGATCGTAGCCAACGCCTATCTTTACGAGCACGCTGAGCTCATTCGCGGTGATATTCTGGGCATGGCGAACGATCTCGCCTACGTCCGGCCGTTATTTGATCAGGATCGACAATCCTTCCGTGAGTTTCTGACCGCGAGCGCAGCCGCGCGCAACGTGCCGGGCGCCATGTTGATCGACAAGGACGGCAATGTTCTGGAGTCGTCACAAACCGGCGTCCAGCGGATCTTCGCGCCGCCGGAGAAGGACTACCTGAGCAAAGAAGTCAAAGAAACCGAACCGCAGATTGCGGTGATACCCGAGGCAAACTTCGTCGGAGCCGTTATTAAGCTGCGCGCGTTTGGCGATATGTATCTCTACGTGGCACGGCTTCTCGATCCGCGCGTGGTGGCGCTGGTTAACAAGACCCGGGTCAGCGTCGCCGAATATGCCGAGATCGAATCGCGCCGGCTCGGCATCCAGGTGAATTTTGCTCTGATCTTCGCGGTGATAGCGCTCACCATCCTGATGGCCTCGATTCTCATCGGGTTGAATTTTGCCAATTGGCTGGTCACGCCAATCCGCCGGCTGATGAGCGCGGCCAATATCGTCTCGACCGGCGACCTCCACGTGCAGGTGCCGGTGCTGCGCTCCAAGGGCGATCTGGCGCAACTCGGCGAGACCTTCAACAAGATGACGCAGGAATTGCGTACCCAGCGCGACGAGTTGGTAAGCGCGAGCGACCTTATCGACAGCCGGCGGCGGTTCATCGAGGCAGTCTTGTCATCCGCAAGCGCAGGCATCATCGGCGTCGATGCTTCCGGCAGCGTCGGAGTTCTCAATCGTTCCGCCGAAAAGCTGATAGGGCACGCGGAATCGGAGACGCTGGATCATCCCTTGTCGGACGTGTTGCCCGAACTCGACGAGATGATGAAAACGGCGCGGGAAAGCACCCAGCGGCTGGTACAGGGCCAGATCACGATCAACCGCGAAGGTCATGAGCGCATTCTTTCGGTGCGTGTCACGGCCGAACAGACGAGCCAGACGCGCGACAGCTACATCATCACCCTTGACGATATTACGGAGCTCGTCTCAGCGCAGCGAACCTCGGCATGGGCCGACGTTGCCCGCAGGATCGCGCACGAGATCAAGAATCCCCTGACCCCGATCCAGCTTTCGGCAGAGCGCATTCGCCGCAAGTTCGGCAAGGCGATAACGGAGGACAAGGCCGTCTTCGATCAATGCACGGAGACTATCGTGCGGCAGGTCGACGACATCCGACGAATGGTCGATGAATTCTCGCGGTTCGCGCGGATGCCGAAACCCGTCATCGAAGGCGAGGATGTCGCCGATACCGTGCGACAGGCCGTGTTCATGATGCGGGTTGGTCATCCCGACGTCGAAATCGAGGCCGAGATCAAGGAGGAGCCGTTGCGGGCGCAATTCGACCGCCGGCTGATTTCCCAGGCATTGACCAATATCATCAAGAACGCGGCGGAGGCGATCGAAGCCGTGCCGGCCGACGCGCTTGGCAAGGGTCGTATTGATGTCATCGCCGTGCGCGAAAACGATGACATCGTGATCGATGTCATCGATAACGGGATCGGCTTGCCCAAGGTGAGCCGCGCGCGCCTGCTGGAGCCGTATGTCACGACCCGCGAGAAGGGTACTGGCCTTGGACTCGCCATTGTCGGCCGCGTTCTGGAAGATCACGGCGGACGGATCGAACTCCACGATGCGTCGGAGTTCCGACCGGGCGCACGGGGCGCGTGGATGCGCTTGCGATTTGCGATATCGGGCCACGCACCTACCGTCGAAGTCAAGCAGCCGGAGGCCGAAACAAATCCTCCCGCATCCGAAACCGCGGGGCGGGACGATACGACTAATGAACAGACCAAGATCAAAGCCGCAGCAGGCAACTGACAAGACAGGCGCGACCCCATGGCAAGCGATATTTTGATTGTCGATGATGAAGCCGACATTCGTGACCTTGTCGCCGGGATTCTTGACGACGAGGGATTCACGACGCGTACGGCGCGTGACAGCGATTCCGCCCTGGCGGAGATTGCAAATCGCCGGCCAAATCTGGTGTTTCTCGACATCTGGCTGCAGGGCAGCAAGCTCGACGGCTTGCAACTGCTTGAGCAGATCAAGCGCGACTATGCCGACTTGCCTGTCGTCATGATTTCGGGCCACGGCAATATCGAAACCGCGGTCGCCGCCATCAAACGCGGTGCTTACGACTTCATCGAGAAGCCGTTCAAATCCGATCGGCTCATCCTGGTCGCGACGCGAGCGCTGGAAACGTCGAGGCTGAAGCGTGAAGTGAAGGAGTTGAAGCAGCTTGCTCCGACTGCAAGCGTCTTGACCGGCCACTCGGCTTGCATGAACCAGTTGCGGCAGACAATCGAGCGGGCCGCCAAAGCCAATAGTCGCATTCTGATCGTGGGTCCCTCGGGTTCCGGCAAAGAGCTGGCGGCGCGCACGCTGCATGGCGCGTCCAGCCGGGCCGACGGCCCCTTCGTCGTCATCAACGCCGCGGCAATTACGCCCGAACGCATGGAACTTGAGCTGTTCGGCGTCGAGGCAAATGGCGAGCATACGCGCAAGACGGGTGCGCTGGAAGAAGCCCATGGCGGCACGCTTTTCATCGACGAAATCGGCGACATGCCGCGCGAAACCCAGAACAAGATTTTGCGGGTGCTGGTCGATCAAACGTTCCAGCGGCAGGGCGGTACCGCCAAGGTCAACGTCGATGTTCGTATCATTTCCTCGACGGCTCGCAATCTGGAAGAGGAGATCGCCGCGGGCCGCTTCCGGGAAGATCTCTACCATCGCTTGTCGGTGGTGCCGATCCGCGTTCCGCCGCTGTCGGAGCGCCGTGAGGACATCCCGGAGCTCATCGACTACTTCATGGATCAGATTTCAGCCGCGACCGGCTTGCCGAAGCGGCAGATCGGCCAGGACGCAATGGCGGTTTTGCAGTCCCATGTCTGGCCCGGAAATGTTCGCCAGCTTCGCAACAATGTCGAACGGGTGATGATTCTCGCCGGCGGCGGACCGGAGGTCATCATCACGGCCGACATGCTGCCGCAGGACGTGGGCTCGATGGTGCCGGCCATGCCAACCAGTAACAATGGCGAGCACATCATGGGCCTGCCGCTCCGAGAGGCGCGCGAAGTGTTCGAGCGTGACTACCTGATGGCTCAGATCAGCCGATTCTCGGGCAACATTTCTCGCACGGCGGAATTCGTCGGCATGGAACGGTCCGCTCTCCACCGCAAGCTGAAGGCCCTCGGCGTCGGCTGAACGCCGCAAGGGGACCGCTCGTTCATTGGCCCGCAAGAAATTTCGTCTCTTTCCGGGTTTTTGCGGAGGATTAGCGCTTCGTTCGGGCTGTCTGGCGCGTGAACTTGCTTGCCTAAAAACCACGCCTGCCTTCTAATCGCTCCGTCGCGCTCCCGGAGGGGGATCTCAGGGGAGCCGGTAACCGGGGACTGCTCCGTCAGAGGGCGGCTGCCGGTTCAATAAAAAGGCGCAAACAAGACTGCGGGATAAAAACAATGGCGGCAGACCGCGCACAAAATCTACAAGACACCTTCCTCAATCACGTTCGTAAAACCAAAACGCCACTGACGATCTTTCTGGTCAACGGAGTTAAGCTGCAGGGAATTGTTACCTGGTTCGACAATTTCTGTCTGCTCTTGCGGCGCGACGGTCATTCGCAGCTTGTCTACAAGCATGCGATTTCAACCATCATGCCGGGTGCTCCGATCCAGTTGTTCGAAGGCGGTGAGGATGCCCCGGCTTGAGAGTGAATTGATTGGAACCCCGAAATCGTGACGGGGGTGCCGACCGTCCGCGGTCGGTGGCGGGCAAGCAATCAGGGCGGGTGATCGTCATCGGCCCATATTTGCGGATGCGCCGGGGCGTCCCCGATGCGCAAATGGAATCTCATGCCATCCGCGATTCCGAGGCGCGGCTGGATGAAGCCACGGGCCTTGCGCGTGCCATCGATCTGACGGTCGCCGATGCGTTGATCGCGCCGGTTACTCAAATCCGGCCCGCAACCTATCTCGGCAAAGGGAAGGTCGAGGAGATCGTCGGTCTCATCGCCGGGCACGAGATCGAACTTGTGGTCATGGACTGTGCGTTGTCGCCGATCCAGCAGCGCAACCTCGAGAAGGCGTGGAGCACCAAGGTTCTCGACCGGACCGGACTCATTCTGGAAATCTTTGGTCGCCGCGCCAAAACCAGGGAGGGTGCGCTTCAGGTCGAGCTGGCGCATCTGAACTATCAGCGCAGTCGCCTGGTGCGGTCGTGGACGCACCTTGAGCGCCAGCGTGGCGGGTTCGGGTTCATGGGCGGTCCCGGCGAAACCCAGATTGAGGCGGATCGACGCCTGATCGGCGAGCGCATCACGCGTCTTGAGAACGACCTCAAGAAGGTGCAGGCGACCCGGCGCCTGCATCGAGCCGGCCGTCGGCGGGTGCCCTACCGCGTGGTCGCACTCGTCGGCTATACCAATGCCGGAAAATCGACGCTGTTCAACCGGCTGACCCGGGCCGAGGTTCAGGCCGCCGACATGCTGTTTGCAACGCTTGATCCGACCTTGCGGGCGCTCAGCCTGCCGCATGGCGGCAAGGCGATGTTGTCGGATACCGTCGGCTTCATCTCCAACCTGCCCACGCAGCTGGTCGCGGCGTTTCGCGCGACGCTGGAAGAAGTGCTGGAGGCCGACATCATTCTCCACGTCCGCAATATTTCGCATGAAGACGCCGAGGCACAGCAGCGCGATGTCGAGACCGTGCTGCTTCAGCTTGGCATCGACCCGGATAGGGGGATGCGCATTCTCGAAGTCTGGAACAAGATTGACCGCTTCAGTCCGCAAGAGCGCGAAAACCTGCGGAACATCGCCGCCCGCCGACCGCCGGACCGCCCGTGTTTCCTGGTCTCCGCCCAGACCGGGGAGGGCATTGATGTGCTGCTCGCGGCGATCGAAGACAGGCTGGCGGCAGCGCGGACGACGCTCGACCTTTCAATCGACGCCGCCGACGGGGCAGGGATCGGCTGGCTGCATCGCAACTCGGAAATTCTAGCCAAGCGGTTCCACGATGGCCGGTTCGATATGACCGTGCGCGTCGATCAAACCAAGCGCGACATCGTGGTCAATCGCTTCGATGCGGTGCCGCATCCAATCCAATAAGCCGCCATCCCCATCGCGGACGGCCCAGCAATATTCATTCGCGCGCCTTCGCCTCGTCCCACAGCGCATCCATCTCCTTCAGCGTCGCGCCGTCAAATGTTCGCCCCTGCGCCGCCAGCGCACGTTCGATATAGCCGAAACGGCGCTCGAATTTTGCGTTGGTGCCGCGTAGCGCTAGTTCCGGATCGACACCGGTATGCCGCGCCAGATTAACCAGCGCGAACAGGAGATCTCCGGTTTCGCCTGCGAGCTCGTTCGCCTCGCCGCGATCAAGCGCCGCTTCGATCTCGTCGGTTTCCTCGCGAATTTTGCGCAACACGGCGCGGGGGTCGTTCCAGTCAAAGCCAACGCTTGAGGCTCTGCGCTGCAATTCCATGGCGCGCGCGAGCGCCGGTTGTCCCGTCTTCACGCCTGACAACAGCGTTGGGGTCGAATTCTCCCCGGCCGACCGACGTGCCGCCCGTTCCGCCTTCTCTTCTGCCTTGATCCGGTCCCAGGCGCCCTTGACGTCGGACGGCGTCAGCCGGCCGTCCCTGTCGGCGAAGACATGCGGATGCCTTCTGATCATCTTTCTGGTGATGGCTTCGACTACGTCGCCGAAGGAAAAGGCATTCTGCTCTTCAGCCATGCGGGCATGAAACACGACCTGCAGCAGGAGATCGCCGAGTTCGTCGCGTAGATCATCGAGATCGCTGCGTGCGACGGCGTCGGCGACCTCGTAGGCTTCCTCAATGGTGAAGGGCGCTATCGTTGCGAAATTCTGCTCGAGATCCCAGGGACAGCCCGTTCCGGGCGTACGCAAGGCCGCCATAATATCGAGCAGACGTGAAATATTGGGGGAAGGGGTCATGATACACCGGGCCTTGAAATGCATCGCAAGGCCTGTATGCCGGAAGATGAGAACCCATCCCAGCAAAACGAGCAGAACGGCCGGCGATTTCCACCGATAGGCGCCGCTTCAGGCGGGAACAACCAACGGCAGCTTCGGCGGTGCCTTGATTATCGGGCGTGATGCTTATGCCGATGCCCGGTATGATGCAGCTCGCGCGTCACTTGCCGGTGTGAAAATCCTCAGGCCTCAATTCGATCGGCGAGCCATGTGGCGTGCGGTCGGCGGCATGATCCCAGGCGTCGCGGTAGCGATTCTGGACTTGGAGGGTTGCAACACCTTTTGCAGCGACGAGCTTTTCCAGAGTAGCGAGCCAATGCCGATAATACGTGTCGCCCTTATCGGGATCGCCGGTTGCTTGAGCGCGCTTGATTTCCTCGGCGAGGGCGGCCGCCCACTCTCTCCAGGTGAACAGGCCCCGCTCGTGCAACGTCAACGCCATCGCAAAGGCCTGGGCCTCCCAGGGTTCACGAAACACGGGACCTTCCTCGTCGCGCGGCCAATCCTTGAGGATACTTGCCGCGCGCGCGACGGCAGCATTCGTCATGCTGCCTCCAGATACGGTTCGAACGCGTCGATGGAGATTTTTAGCGTGGGATCGGTGTCCCGGCCCCAAAGTTCCGTCCCGTCGAAGACCACGGTGTAGAGCCATTGCGGATTCTCCACGGCCTCCATCGCCGCTGAGTCCGGATAGACGTTGCAACCGAGGTTACGCTCGACCACGCCGACATGGCCGCGCGCGTAACGCGGCAAGCGCGTATGCGTTGCGGGATGCATGTTCCTCGCCCGCACCCGATCGCCGGGTTTGAACCTGGCCGGCGCCGACGGCTTGCGCTCGAACTTGCCGCGAACCATGATCTGTTCGAGGTCATTGACGGTGAACTTGCCGCGCTTGAGTGGTTTGGCGGGGTTTGCAAAGTGGCCAGCGGCAACTTCCGAGGCTGAGATAAAGCCCCTGTCGATCAACATATCTTCGAGACCGAGAAACCATTTTTGATAATAGCTACTCGCCAGATAGATGTCGGGCGGCAAAATTTCGCAATAGTAACGCCGGATATCAATGTTGAAAGCGCCGGCCGCCTCCATTGCGCGCACCATCGCCAAGACGCGACCTTCCCATTCCTCATGAAATACCGGCTCGTTGGCTTCCGGCTCAACCTTGCCGAATCCGTCCATGCCGCCCATGTCATGCACGCCGTTCACGACGGCGCTCCGGGCGTCTTGGGGAATCCGGTTCCGATCATCGAATCCCGCGTCACGAGCGCGGCAAGCTGCTCTTCGCTCCAGCCTTCGGTGCCCTTGGGGCGCATCGGCAACACCAGGAAGCGAGTCTCGGCGGTCGAATCCCAAACCCTGATTTCGGTTTCCTTGGGCAGACTGATGCCGAAATCAGCAAGGACGCCGCGAGGGTCTTTCACGGCGCGTGAGCGGTAGGGCGCGGCCTTGTACCAGACCGGAGGAAGCCCCAGCATTTCCCAAGGGTAACAGGAGCACAGCGTGCAGACGACCATGTTGTGGCGCTGTGGCGTGTTTTCGACCGCAATAAGGTGATCACCGACTCGGCTCACATGGCCGAGCGCGCGTACCGCCTTGGTCGCATCCTCCAAGAGGGCCTGTTTGAAGGCTGGATCGGACCACGCTTGGGCGATGACCCGCGCGCCGATGTGCGGGCCGATCCTGGTCTCATAAGCCTGGATAATGGCGTCGAGCGCGGCCGAATCGACATAACCCTTTTCGGTCAAGATCGTCTCAAGCGCCCGCACCCTCAATTCGGTTTCGGACAGTTCCGAATGGTCGTGATGGTGGCGATGATCGTGCTCGGTCATGGGGCCAAGGATAAACGGAAAATTCGGTTGATGTCGAGGGACGCGGACGGTGCTGAGCCGCGCGCCAGCCCGTCGGCCGCCCGCCTTCCTTGCAGAGCGTGCTGTGGCGCTTGACCGTGTTCTCTGATCCTGCCAAGCAAAGATCAAAAGCGATGGGAGACCTCTGCGATGCAGGGAAAAGTAGCTCTCGAAGAGCACTTCGCGATCGAGGAAACGGTTCAGGACAGTGCCGGTTTTGCGCCGGAAGCCGACTGGCCGGAACTGAAAGCCCGGCTGATCGATATCCAGGACCGCCGGTTGCGGGAAATGGATGCCCACGGCATCGAGGTGATGCTCCTTTCGCTGAACGCTCCGGCCGTGCAGGCGATACCCGATCAAGGGAAGGCCGGAGAGATATCCCGCCGGGCCAACGATTTTCTGGCCGAGCAAATTCAACGCCGGCCGACGCGATTTGGGGGTTTGGCTGCACTGCCGATGCAAACACCTGACCTCGCCGCCCGGGAGCTCGAGCGATGCGTGCGCGAACTGGGGTTCTGCGGGGCTCTCGTCAACGGCTTCAGCCAGGTGAGTGACAGCGCATCCGGCGTCTACTACGACCTGAAGGCCTATTGGCCGTTTTGGGCCGAGGTCGAACGGCTCGATGTTCCATTCTACCTTCACCCCCGAAACCCCCTGCCAAAAGATGCGGCCATTTACGATGGCCACCGCTGGCTGATGGGGCCGACCTGGGCGTTCGGGCAGGAAACCGCCGTCCACGCGCTCAGATTGATGGGATCGGGATTATTCGACGCCTATCCGGGGTTGAATATCATCATCGGCCATATGGGCGAGGGCTTGCCTTATTCGATGTGGCGGATCGACAATCACAATAAATGGATGTGCGAACAAAACCGCTATCCCGCCAAACGGAAGATCGCCGACTATTTCCGCGACAATTTCTACATCACGACATCGGGAAATTTCCGGACACAGACGTTGATCGATGCGATGCTGGAAATCGGGGCTGATCGAATTCTCTTCTCGACCGATTGGCCTTTTGAAAATATCGACCA
>Ga0209167_10000206_pt1 | contig 55014 bp, 53 predicted proteins | sample Coa_R1_9_FD_187154 | JGI IMG/M metagenome (GOLD analysis project Ga0209167, IMG submission 187154) | Surface soil microbial communities from Centralia Pennsylvania, which are recovering from an underground coalmine fire - Coalmine... | ecosystem: Environmental > Terrestrial > Soil >...
CTATGTCGCGCTGCCGTCGCCGACGATCGATTTCTCGATTCGTGACGGCGGGCAAATTCCGATCGAGCAACGCTCCGCCGATGAAGTCGCTACCATGACCGGGCGTACGGTAGACGGGCGGATCGAGACGGTGCGGGTAGTCGGCGAAGGCTCGCCGGTAGCGAATTACGCGTTCGACGTGACGCCGGCGCGGCTCGTGACGGGATTGATCACCGAGCGTGGCGTGCTGCAGGCGGATCGCGGGGAACTGGCGAGCGCGTTTCCGGAGCGGGTGGGGGGCAGTGAGGGCTATGGATAGAGCGTTTTCGAGCAAAAGCCTGCCCCGGACCTGATCCGGGGTGAATACCGGTTCGCGTACCGGAAACCGGAGACGACGTTCGCCCTGTTCCCATCAATCGCCGCCGCCAGGACATCCAGCGCGAGGTTTAAATCAGCGGAAGCACCTTTTGCAAAATCGCGCCGAGGCAGATGAGCACAACGAGCAACTTTAGGAGTTGTGACAATCGGCGGTCAGTGGCGAACTTATCGATAGCCCAAAAGCAGATTGCTCCGACGACCACGATGATCAGCACGCCGATCAGAACTGAAATGAACCCCATGTCATACCTCGCCGCTTCGGTTGGACGGCCTAGCATCGGCAGTAAAGGACATCGGCGTCAACGCCCGCACTTGTAATCCGGACAAATAGATCAGCAGACCACGAACGCCGACGGTGCGCATTTTTTGACCAACCCGATTATTACAGCGGACACACCAGTATCCGCGCGCTCCGCGGCAAAGTGGACGAGGGCAGGGCGCCTCTCAATTTCCGCTTACACCTCTTGCGGGCATGACCCTCGGCTGTCACGCCTGCATCAGGCTGCGAAAAAGCCTTGCACTGGGATTTCACTTGCACTGGGATTTCAATGGTCTTCCCAAAGCCGATTGTCTATTGTGTGCTCATGGCGCGCCTCGTGTGTCTATCGGTTGCTGTCGTTCTGCCGCTGCTTTCGGTAATCGCGCAGGCTGCGCCAATTCACAAGCGGCCGGTGCCACGCTGGCATGGCTACGGTTTCCTGCCGGGCTACCATCAGCCGCCGAGCAACAGCCAGCCGCTCTCTGCCCAGAAAGACACGTTGCGGCGTATGGCGCGCCGTGAGCGACGCCCTTGGTATATTGACCCCGTACCCAGTTATTACGGGTATGATGGCGACTGGCACTATTTCGGCTGGCCCGGCTTTTACGGCGGCCGTTACAATGGCGGCACGTTTGGTCCGTGCTGGACGCGGACACCTATCGGACCGATCTGGAATTGCGGCTGATCGGCCTGCCGCTCAAGGGCCGCGCGGCTGGAGCAAAATCGGTTCTGATTGAATCAGAACCGAGGCTCTAGATTCTTGTTTTGACGCGTTTTCCTTACGCGAACCGGTATCCACCCCCGGATCAAGTCGGGGGCAGGCCCCCGGATCAGGTCCGGGGCAGGCCCCCGGATCGAGTCCGAGGGCATGCCTCGCACGAAACGCTCTGGAAGTCCGAAAATGTCGCAATTCGAACAATCGTTGGCGCTTGCTTGTTGCGATTGGACGAAATGATTCGGAGGCCACTCATGAAGGTATTGGGAGCCGCAGTAATCGTACTCATTGTGCTATGTTTTGCCGACCAACAATTTGCCCAAGGCCATTACACCGATGCGGTCCGACAAATTGGCGCGCAGATGATGCATTCGCTCGGAATCTGATGAGACCGCTTTCAGTCGGTGGCCTCTTCCAATCGGGCACCAGCAGCCAAATCGCGGATAGCCCTTTGCCGAGCGAAGGAAGGCCGCTGGTGAGTTCCGGGATATCGCGGGCTCTTGTGGCACTGAATCGTCGTTAGCCAATAGGCGGGTATCCTAAGGCTTCGCTGGTTCGGCTCGCGTAGCGCCCCCTCGGGCTTTGGCGGCTGCCGCCTGGCGATCGCGCGCGGCGATCAGTTCTTTCTTAAGCTTCGACCGTTCGTCAGGTGTCATGGCGGGCTTTTCGCGCTCCGGCGGCAAATCTTCTACCGGGAGATAAGCGCTTGTTTTCGGAGACGCCGGCGCCTGGGCCCGCGCATCGTTGGAAGTCGCGCCAAGCGAGAGCATGAACAGCAGCAGCGCTCCCGTAGCGAACGCCGTTGTCTGCACATTGAAATACGCAATGCCCATGCATGAACATTCCACGAGCATTGCGGGCCAATTATGATCGTCAGCCGCGCAGAGATGCGGTTCCCGACCGACCAAAAACGGCTTTAAGTTCTCACTGATCAGCGCCAGCGTATCCTGGGCTACCGAAACGCGAACGGCCTATCCCTGAGGTACCCATGCCGGCCGGCACAGGCCGCGGGCGGCGCCTCAAAAAAGAACCCGCCATTGGCGGCGGGTCCCAGTTCGGGAGAAACCACCGACAAACGTAAATCGATTCGCAAGCGGTATCATGTGTCGTAAATCACACACGGAGAAACTTTTGGACTTCAGCGGTTCGCACGAAACGAGGCGGTCCCATGACTGCGGGGGCCCGTCCGCGGTTGGCGGCATTTATTCCACTTCCGTGCCGCTTCAATCGAAGTAGCCGAGCGGTCGCTCTCTGGGGTAGGTAGGGTGAAAGGGCGGCGCCCGGCTACTCGGCCCGTATGGCTGACGGGCACTTCCATCAAACAGCAAATCGCTTAAGCATCTGTTTTGATCTGGCGGCGCGACCGATGGCGATGTCTGTGTCTTCTTCGCAACAGGCTTCTTGTTCCTCGTTACGGAACCGATCTTGGACTCCACGCCAATAACTTACTGCGGATAGTCTGGGAACGCCGGGGCGGTGGCGGTGTCCTTTTTATTTCCAAAGGATTTTCGGCCCGGTGGGCCGCTGGGCGGATTTACCCGGCGGCCCTTTGACTAAGAGCGGCGCCGGTTCGCAGGCGCGGCGAAACCATTTTCCAGCTCGACGAAGCTGTCGTGAAACAAAGACCGACTATCAGGCGTTTCTAACGGTAAGAGTAACTAGGGTGCGTCAAATGATTGAAGCAGTGGCGGCAATTCTCGGCTTGTTTAGCGCCAGCGTATTTTTTGCTCACGCGATTGACGCATACCGCGCTCAGTAAGGCCGCCCGGCGCCAAGCGAGCCGGCCTGACTCGAACATTCCGAGCAGCCCTCAAAGATCGCCGTAAGATGGGCAAAGTGGCGTGGCGTGCCTAGTCGTTTTCCAATTCCCCGACTCAGCAAAAATTGGCATCCTGCGCGCGGGGTAGGTCAAAGCGAGTCTCCGCGATGACCCACAAAACAATCACCTTGAAATTCGTCGTTCTTACGGTGTTAGCCATTGCGCTGGGGATTATGATCTCGGTCGGCGCCGCCCATTTGCCGGACAAACAGCCCATCCCCACCGATCGGCACGCCGGCGCCGGCAGCCGCGGAATAACTGAGTTGCCAAGCCCTGACGGACGGCTATCGCGCGTGAGCCTGGTGCTCTCCCGATGAGGTGAGCTGCAGCATCAGGCGCGTCTCGGGACCTACCCGAAGACGCTCGCCGCCGATGACAAGGGCATGCCGTTCTACGTCGCGCTGCCGTCGCCGACGATCGATTTTTCGATTGGTGAGGGGACGCAAATCCCGATCGAGCAGCGCTCCGCCGACGAAGTCTCAACCATGACCGGGCGCGCCGCGGACGGGCGGATCGAGACGGTGAGGGTGGTGCCTGAAGGCTCGCCGGTCGCGAATTACGCGTTTGACGTAACGCCGGCGCGGCTGGTGACGGGACTGATCACGGAGCGGAGTGTGTTGAGGGCCGATCGTGAGGCGCTGGCGGGTGCGTTTCCGGAGCGGGCTGGGAGGCGGTGAGGCGGGGGCCGAAAACGGCGCTATTCATTCCCATGAGAGATGCTGAGGGTATCGGCCGCCGTTGGTCGTGTCCGGTTGGCCCATCGAAACAGCAGGGCCAAACCCAACCTGATCGACAGGTAGACAACGAGCAGAGCCCCAAGGACGATCAGCAAGGTTTCCATGAATCAAGCCTCCAGAGACCAAGCTCTATACCAGTCTGCTTCACAATTAAAAGTTGAAATATTTCCGCTCACACTGGACACTATTTCGTGTGATCCCGCATGAAACATCGGGAACCGGGAACCGATTCTGCGGCTGCCTTCCGACAAGATCGGATGCAGGGCAGCAGCGGGTCTCGCGTGAACGCGTGCCGCGCTATTGATGTCTGAGTCGCGGTCCGAAGGCGAGGAATCATTCTTCTTTCATGAAACCTTCATGAAATGTCCGCTGGCTGGCATTGCCGGTAAAGTTCTCGTCCGAACGGGTTCCCGAGGGGATCGGCGGCCACCGCGTCAGAAAACGGGCAGGCTCTCACACGATCTTGATCTCCTTCAGTGCGCCGATCTCGTCCCTGGTAAACCCAAACTCGGCGAGTACCTCATCGGTCTGCTCGCCGAACTCCGGCGGTCGGGCTACCATCTTGCTTGGCGTGCGCGACAGCGTGACCGGCTGGCCGACCAGGCGGATGTGGCGCGCTTCCGCGTTGGGGACGTCCTGGGCGATGCCGAGATGCTCAACTTGGGCGTCCGCGAACATCTGGTCGATCGCATAGATCGGGCCGCAGGGGACCCCAGCGGCGTTGAGTTCCTTGACCCAGGCCTCAGTGGATTTCTTCTCGGTGAGCTTGTTGATCTCGGCATTAAGCGCGTCGCGGTTCTTCGAGCGCGCCGGACCCGTGACGTAGTTGGGGTTGGTAACCCATTCGGGTGCGCCGGCGGCTTGCGCGAAGCGTTCCCAGATGCGCCCACCCGTGGTGGCGATGTTGATATAGCCGTCAGAGGTCTTGAACACGCCGGTGGGGATGCTGGTCGGGTGATTATTGCCGGCCTGCTTGGCGACTTCCCTTTCCATCAGCCAGCGTGCCGCCTGGAAATCCAGCATGAAAATCTGCGCCTGCAACAGCGAGGTCTGGACCCATTGGCCCTCGCCTGAGACGTCGCGTTCCAGGAGCGCAATGAGGATGCCCATGGCGCAGAAAAGCCCGGCGGCGAGGTCGGCGACGGGAATGCCGACCCGCATCGGGCCGCCGCCCGGCGCGCCGGTGATCGACATCAACCCGCCCATGCCTTGCGCGATCTGATCGAAGCCCGGGCGCTTGTGATAGGGGCCGTCCTGCCCGAAACCCGAGATGCTGCCATAGACGATGCGCGGATTGATCTTGCGAATGCCTTCGTAATCGATGCCGAGTTTTCCCTTTACGTCGGGGCGAAAATTCTCAACGATGACGTCGGCCCTCTCTGCCATGCGCTGGAAGACCTTAAGGCCTTCCGGATTTTTCAGGTTGAGCGTCATCGCCCGCTTGTTGCGGTGCAGGTTCTGGAAGTCCGAACCATGGCGGGGGCCGCCCGGCTGCTCGCCGCCGGCGTCCTCCAAGAGCGCATCGATCTTGATGACATTGGCGCCCCAATCCGCCAGCTGCCGCACGCAGGTCGGCCCGGAACGGACCCGGGTGAGATCGAGCACGGTGAAGCGGGATAGGGCCTGCGAGGCGCGGGGGATGGGCATTCAGGGCTCCGGTCACGGGATCGATACGATTGTGCCGGACGAATGAGGCGCCCAGCCTGCGGTTATTAGCGTCAAGTCCGCCTTTGGGCAAAGGCGTCCTCTCCACTATCGACAATCCCTTGTTTGACTGCTAGCCGCTTGTGACCACGAGGGATTTCGACTTTGCGCCGGGAGTTTCAGCTGATGGACGCCAGGGCTGGGGGGCGCCGGTGACGGTTCCAAGCCGCGCGCGCAGACTCTTTTCGGGATGGTCCGCAAATATCTTCCAGATGATTTTGGGAGTTACCCAGCAAGTAGCTCTTGTTTCCGTCTTCCTGCATTTTTGGACCAGCGAGGTGCTGGCGGCGTGGTTGGTTATCTATGCCGCGGGCAATCTCGTTCTGATCGCTGATGTTGGTTTGCAGTTTCGTTCGATCAACCGGTTTCTCGCCTTCAAATCGAGCGTTGATTGCGACGGACGGACCGCGCGCTTCTACGCGGAGATACTGCGGATTTATCGGGGGCTGGCGGTGTCGCTTGCCGCGCTGCTGGTAGTTATCGCGTGGGTGGTTTCGCCCGCAAAGCTGCTGGGTTTTCAATTCATTCCGTATTTTGACGCCGCCTTTATCTTGATGACGGCGGGGATGCTGTTGACGCTCCCGTCAAATCTCGCGTCGGGCCTTTACCGCGCACGCGGGCTCTATGGTCGTGCGGTGGGTCTGCAGAACTGGGGCACGCTGGCCGCCCAGCTTAGTCAACTGGCTGTAATCGTCGCGACCGGGAGCCTTTTGGCCGTCGCCATTGCCTATGTTTCGATGCAAATCCTCACCGCGATCTATTTTCTTGCGATCGATGGTCCCCGCCTGTTTCCGTTTTTGCGAGGTGTACGAGCGAAGTATTCCTGGCCTTGGATTGTTGGCCAGTTTCGACGTGCGGTGCCGTTTGCGGTGGCCAGTGGCACGGAAGTGGCGCTGCTTAATTTGCCTGTGCTGCTGGTCAGTGCCCTTGTGACCGACCGCGTGGCCGTGGCGCAATGGGGCCTTACGCGGGTAGTCGCGGGACTGCTGCGATCGCTTTGCATCCAGACGGCGCTTCCCCTCGCAGCTGAGCTTGGCCACGACTATGCCGTTGGATTGAAGGATGAATTGCGCAGTCTTTATGCGCGCGGGTCCGCGTTTGTTACGTTGCAGGCGAGCCTTGTTGTATCCGGGCTTTTACCCTTTTGGCCGGATTTTTTCGCACTTTGGACGCACGGCACGGTTCCCTATGACCCCTCGCTCGCGATCACATTGATGATCGGCACAGGCGTGATAGCGCCATCGATCCTGGCCTTCAGTTATGCCAATTACAGCGATCGCGGAGACCTTCTGGTGCGGACCAAGGGGCTTCAGTTAGTCGTTTTCCTCGCACTTGCGAGCCTGTTCATCCCCCCAATGGGACCTCTGGGTGCGGCGATCGCGGTCGTCGCGAGCGATGTGTTGATTCAATTCGGATTGCTGGGCCTCATCGTCATCCGGCAAACGCTGCAGCGACCGTTCCAGCATGTCGCGTTCCTTGCAGCGCTGATGATTCTTGTGACGTTGGCGGGCTGGGCGTTGGGGGACGTTATACGGTGGTGGTTGCCGGGAACGGGGCTGGTACGATTTATCGCTGAGTGTGCGCTCTGGCTGACTGTCGTCATTCTCGTTGCAAGCCCGATGTTGCGGACCGGTCTTCGCAACCGCCTGGTTGCTACAATTCCGCGTTAACCTCTCCGCGGGCGAATCGACTTGACCTCCTTGAAATTCGCCGCTTTTAGTCGTTTGCAAAGTCAGTTCAAAACTTCCGGGATACCGATCTTGTGAGGCTCTTCCAGAATGCCAGGTACTACCCTTCGCTTCGCCCCAAGGTTCGCGAGCTAACCAAGAATTATACGACGTTCGCTGGTAAAATTGACGCGTTCTTGAATTTTCGCGAGTCGGCAGCTCATATCCTTTTGCCCGTTGATCAGCGCGCCGAATGGGCATTTTTCACCAATGGCGATGATGGAGACATTCAGAGAGTCTGGGCGCGAGAGCATGGCTTAAACCCGCGCGCGCCACGCGACGAAATCCTAAAAGCCCAGATCGAGCATCACCGCGCGGACGTATTCTACAATCTCGACGCGACGGGTTGGGGTAGGGAATTCATCAATACTCTGCCGGGTTGCGTGAAGGCGGTTATCGCATGGCATGCCGCGCCGTTACGAGACGTTTCCTTCGCCGATTATGATCTGGTTGTTTGTAATTTCCCATCCATCCTGACGGCGATCAGGGAGCAAGGATGCCGGACGGAATATTTCTTTCCAGCGTATGACCCGGAGCTCGCGCCCTACGCCGCTCGTCAGAATCGGCCGATCGATGTGCTGTTCGTCGGTGGTTATTCGCGCCACCACAAACGCCGGGCTGCGGTATTGGAATCGGTGGCACAGCTAAACAGTGAGAATAATATTGTTTATCACCTAGACCGCTCACGCCTTTGTCAACTTGCGGAATCCCCGCTCGGCCAATTCCTGCCTCTGGCACAACATCGGAGGCCAGCGGCAATCCGGAAAATCAGCAGGGCTTCAATATTTGGGAGGGACTACTACGAAGAGCTTTCGGCTGCGAAGATTGTGCTGAACGGTTCAATCGACATGGCGGGAGCGGACCGTGGGAACATGCGCTGCTTCGAAGCGCTGGGGGGAGGGGCGCTGCTATTATCGGACAACGGAAATTATCCGGAAGGGATGAGCGATGGGCAGACGATCGTGACATACAACTCGCCGGAACAGGCGGTGAGCCGGGTGAGAACCCAGCTGGAGGATCCCGAAAGGAGATTAGCTGTGGCGCGTGCGGGGCACGAAATGGTATCGAGCGTCTACTCGAAGGAAGCCCAGTGGAAGCGTTTTGAGGCGCTCGTTGCTTCAATCTAGAAGGCCGATTATGTCAGATAGCTTCATCCCGATTTCGAAACCTTTCATTGGAGCTCGCGAGAAGGAGCTTGTCCTGGATGCGCTGAATTCCGGGTGGGTATCATCGATCGGAAAATACATTGATGACTTCGAAGCCGGTTTTGCCCGCTACTGCGGCACCGAATATGCGCTTGCAGTGAGTAATGGTACGACCGGCCTACATCTGGCGCTCACTGCGCTCAATCTGCAGCCGGGCGACGAGGTAATCATTCCGGATCTGACGTTTGTCGCGACCGCAAACGCTGTCGCATACACCGGCGCGACGCCTATTCTCGCCGACATTGATCCTGATACGCTTTGCATTGATCCTGCTTCGGTCAAAGCGCTGATCTCCGAAAGAACCAAAGCGATCATTCCGGTGCACCTTTATGGTCATCCAGCCGATATGGACGCATTAACCCAAATCGGCGAAGCCCACGGCGTGGACATCATCGAAGACGCCGCCGAAGCGCATGGCGCAGAATACAGGGGGCGCAGGGTAGGTGGCCTTGGCAAATGTGGTGTCTTCAGTTTTTACGGCAACAAGATCATCACGACCGGCGAAGGCGGGATGCTGACGACGAACGACCGGGAGTTCTATCAGCATGCCAAGCGCTTGCGCGATCACGCCATGAGTCCTCAGCGAAGATATTTTCACGAAGAGAGGGGCTTCAATTATAGAATCACCAATTTGCAGGCTGCACTCGGGGTCGCGCAGCTGGAACGTATCGACGAATTTCTCGGCCGCCGCGCGGAGATCATCAACTGGTACAATTCCGAGATAGCAACCACCGACAGCGTCCGGCTCAACCGAGTAAAGAATTGGGCCAGAAGCGCATTCTGGATGGTCTGTCTTGAGGTTGACTGGTTTGATGAAGCCAAACGGGATGCCTTCATGGTGGCGCTTAAAGCGCGTGGGATCGACACTCGCCCCTATTTCTGTACGATGTCCTCGATGCCGATGTACAGACAATCACCGCAGCCGGTCGCGGCTTCCAAGGCGAAGATTGGTTTGAATCTTCCGTCCTATTACGAATTGACGAAGGCGGAGGTCAAACGGATCGTGACGGAAGTGAACAAACTTCTTGGCACGATGCGCCCTGCATGAGCACACAAAGTCAGAAGCGCATGTCAATCCAGACCACGGGCCGCGTTCTGACGGAGTAGCGGACGTGAGGATCAAGCTCGGTGTTCTTGCGCTTGCCAAACCAGAAAACGGTGGCACGTACCAGTACACCCTGTCCATGCTTCAAGCTCTGCGCCATACCGGCGGCTTTGAAATCACCTTGTATGGAGATCCGAAGAATCCGGATTTTGCTCGACTAGGCTATCCGATCCACAGCTTCACGGAATCGCGCGCGCAGCAGCTGATGGCGCTGATCGCAGATAAAATGCACATGCGACTAAGGGATGTATTTTACGCGCAAGATATCGTGCTCGCGCCGATCTATTCACCGACCTTGCTGCATACGTCAAAGCCGTTTGCTTACACGCTGCACGACTTGCAAGAGCACTACTACCCGCAAAATTTCTCCGGGTGGCAACGCTTTTGGCGATATCAAGTTCACGCGCAACTGCTAGGGCGGGCAAAGCGGGTCATCTGCGAATCCAACTACGTGAAAAGGGATATTATCCGTTTTTTTGGCGTATCCGAGGAGCGAACCGCTGTTATTACTGCTCCTCCGCTCCGGCAGTTCTCGGCCGATGAAACCGATGATCAATTGCAGGCAACGCGGATCAGGCTACAGCTACCCGAGAAATTCCTGTTTTATCCCGCCCAATTCTGGATTCACAAAAATCATCTCCGATTGATCGAAGCCTTTCGGGAGGTGGTCGCGGAAGTTCCGGACTTGAGTTTGGTTCTCACTGGCAAAAAGCGTGACCAGTACGGTGCTGTCATGAGCGCGATCGAGAAACTCGGTTTGAGTGACCGCGTGCGTCATCTCGGCTACGTCGAACAAGACGATCTTCAGGCGATTTATCGATCGGCCACGGCTTTGGTAATTCCGTCCTTGTTCGAGAGCGTTAGCATTCCGATCTATGAAGCATTTCAGGTCGGCACCCCCGCAGCGGCGTCCAATATTCTTGGCATCCCCGAACAGGTAGGCGATGCGGCTTTTCTGTTCGATCCGGAATCCGCAACCTCGATCAAGGAAGCCATTCTAAAATTAGTAAAAGACCCGGCGACGGCGCGCGAGCTACGAAGGAGGGGAAGAGAAAGAATATTGACGATGACACCGGAGCGATATGGCGCCGAACTTCAGAAACTGCTGGCCGGGTTGCAATAGGAATATGGTGGTTATCGTTAGAGATGCCGTCAAAATTCGAACGCGAATTCTGGAAGTCGCGGGTTATTGGGACGGTCAAGGCCAAGGATCGGATATTTCGAAGAAGATGGTGGCGGAACGGAATCGAAAAATCGCTTGTTGAGGAATGTGATTTCCGGGGCTTTGGGAAAATTGTAGGACGTTAGGCCTCCCATGTTGTTGCCGTGAATATGGACGATATAGAAATCGTGCCTAATCTTCTCGACAATTGAGCCAAACAGCCTGGGCTGGGCATCGACGTCATGAAATTCGATCGCCATCGCGACGATGTTTCTGGAATGCTCGAGTAAATCTTCGAAAACAAGATACTCGCTCCCCTCAATGTCCATTTTCACAAAGACGGGGCATTCCGCTGGCAGGCGGCTGAACACATCAGCGATGGTTGCGCCGTTGTGTTGATTGTCGGGCGAAATCTTCTGTCTGAAGTGCGTTGCTTGCGAGCGAAAAAAAACCTTGTAGTCGATCCACGTAAAAATCTTCCATAGCGACCTTGCCCTGAACAGGAGAACGAAGCGCAGCAACTGGCCTATCGAAAATTGGAAGGCTGTTCGAAGAGAAACCGTGTGATCGTAGCAATGAATAGTGGCATCCTTATTAAGCCTCTTGAAATCGCGCTCAAAGGTCCAGTCATGGGAAAGGCCAAATGAGACCAAGGCGCGGGCCGCTCTTACCGCGTCGAGTGGGACGACGTACCCGCCATCATTCGGACTACCAACGCGGGCGAGCATGTCACACTTAACAGGGTGAAATTCGGAAGGGTGTATTGGATCACCGGTTCCAGGCCCGGCGTTTGCTAATGAGTTGGCCGAATTCACTGTCTCAAGACCTTGCCCATGACGTTTTTCGACCCCGCATCAATAGTAAAATTCTTGAGCGGCCCAAGCGGTTCATTCAACAGGCTTCCAGCCGAGCGCGAGCAGCTTTCTCGGCCTGGCGACGAGCGGACGGCCGACCCTCTGCCAAACGTCGTTTCGACCGACAAGATTGAGAGAAAGTTCTAACAATTTCTCGGGTATCGATATGAGCTGAGTCGATCTTCCCAAGCTAGCTCGGTAATTTGAAATGATTTCGGAAACGTTGAGCGGCGTCGGATCCGACACTATGAATGTTTCTCCGCGCGCGCTGGAATTCGTCAGAGCAAAGTCTACGGCAGAACAGAAATTTTGGATCGAAAGCACCGATCGTTGGGCTGTTAATTTTCCGAATGGGAGTGGAATTGGCAGGCGCGAAATCAGGTGGATGATGGCAAAATTCCCTTTATGCTCGCCTTGGCCATAGATCACGACGGGACGGAAGATTGTAAAAGAGACGCCTGCTGCGCGTATGGCGAGTTCGGCCGCCAACTTTGATCCGCCATAGGCGTTGTTTGGCCGCGGCGGGTCATCCTCGGTTAAATCATAATCTGAAAATGAGCCAGACTGCGCGGCAATGGACGATACAAAAACCAGGTGCTTTCCGGAACGAAATGCCGCCTGGGCAAGTGCGGCGGTAGCTTGATGATTGACGCGATCATACTGATCCGCATCGGCAAAAGTGTGCGCTATCCCGGCGAGATGGATCACCGCATGACAATGTTGAAGCAAGGGTTGCCAATCGAACGGTTTGGACAAATCTGGAAGACGGGCAAATGCAATATTGGTGCCTTCAAAAGCGGGCGCCGCTCTTGATGCGGCGATCACCCGATAGCCCTGGCCGGCGAGATAGGGCACGAGATGGCGTCCAATGAAGCCATCGCAGCCGGTCACCAGAACGGAAATTTTGTCATTCATCTGAGTGTACTGGGACTCGCAAAAAACACCATCGCGTAAAGCCACCGGGACGACTGGCCTGCTGACCCCATATTCCTAATTGCTTGTATGGTTTCTGTCATCCGATCTTACTGTATTTTGGACACCCCCCAGGCGGCGACCATGGGCGGCCAAGACCTAAACTCCTTGATTTGCGAACGCGTTTGTTAATATAGGAAACTTGGATTAGCTGCCTGTCTATCCCCCTGGGGGCTAAGAAGAGAGAGCTTTATGGTCAAATTCGGCTTGCTCGGGTGTGGACGCATCGCGAAGCGGCACTCAGATCTGCTAGGCGGCAATCATATCGATGGAGCAACTCTGGCGGCGGTCTGTGACCCCATTCGAGCGCGCGCCGATGCCGTCGCTTCAAAGTTCGGCGTTACCGCATATTATGACATCGGTGATTTTCTGGCACGAAAGGATATCGACGCGGTCGCAGTCCTCACACCGAGCGGGGTGCATCCGGAGCATGTCATCGCCTGCGCCCGGGCCGGAAAACATGTCGTGGTCGAAAAGCCGATGGCGCTGCGGCTGCAGGATGCCGATGACATGATCCGCGGTTGCGATGAAGCCGGCGTCAAGCTGTTCGTCGTCAAGCAGAACCGTTTCAACGTTCCGGTCGTCAAGGCGCGCGACGCGTTGGAGGCCGGGCGTTTCGGCAAGCTCATTCTCGGCACCGTGCGCGTGCGCTGGTGCCGGGATCAGGCCTATTATGATCAGGACAAATGGCGCGGCACCTGGGCCTATGACGGCGGCGTTCTTTCCAATCAGGCGAGCCACCATATCGATATGCTGGAGTGGTTCTTTGGCGATGTCGTCAGCGTGCATGCCCGCGCCATCACCGCTCTGGTCAAGATCGAAACCGAAGATACCGCGGTCGCTACGCTGAAATTCCGCAACGGCGCGCTCGGTATCATCGAGGCGACGACCGCCACACGGCCGGCCGATCTCGAGGGCTCGCTGTCGATCCTGGGCGAGAAGGGCACCGTCGAGATCGCGGGTTTTGCGGTGAACAAGATCAGACATTGGCGCTTTGTCGAGGAGCTTGCCTCGGACAAGGACGTGATCGAGAAATTCTCCGTCAATCCGCCCAACGTCTACGGTTTTGGCCATCAGGCCTACTATCAGCACGTGATCGACTGCCTGGTGCATCAACGGGCGGCTTTGGTCGATGGCCTCGAGGGACGCAAAAGCCTCGAACTAATCTCGGCGCTCTACGAATCGATCGAGACCGGACAGGAAGTGCCGCTTCGTTTCACGCCGCGGCTGAGCCGGCTTGGTGTCGCGCCGTGAACCGGCCGCAGGTGCATCAGAGCGGAGTGCGCGATGTCGAATTCGGCGCGCGGGTCAAAATCGTCGAGCCTTGCAACCTCTACGGCTGCAAGATCGGCGATGATTGTTTCGTCGGACCCTTTACCGAGATCCAGCAGGGCGCGGTGATTGGTGCCCGCACCCGCGTGCAATCGCATGCCTTTATCTGCGAGCTGGTCACGATCGGCGAGGATTGTTTCATTGGCCATGGCGTGATGTTCATCAACGACACTTTCGTAAGCGGCGGGCCGGCACGTGGGCGCAAAGAGCTATGGCGCGAGACCAATATTGGCAATCGCGTGTCGATCGGCTCCAACGCCACGATCATGCCGGTGCGAATTGCCGACGACGTCGTAATCGGAGCGGGTGCCGTCGTGACCAGGGACATTGCGACCGCCGGTACCTACGCAGGCAACCCGGCGCGCCGGCTTCGAGCTTAGGAAACACGATCCATGCCGGTACCTTTCGCCGATCTGCAATTGCAATATCAGAACATCAGGGGCGAGATCGATGCTGCGATCGCCGCCGTCATCCGCGACAACGCCTTTATTCGCGGTCCCTATGTCGACGCGTTCGAGCGGGAATTCGCTGCCGCCGCCGAAGTCGGGCATTGCGTTTCCTGCGCCAATGGGACCGATGCGCTTTATCTCGCCATGAGCGCGCTGAAGGTAAAACCCGGTGACGAGGTGATCACCACGGCGCATTCGTGGATCTCGACATCCGCGATGATCACGCATGCCGGGGCGACCGTTGTCTTCGCCGACACCGACGCGGCGACCTTCACCATCGATCCGGCGGCGATCGAGGCCGCGATTACGCCGCGGACGGTCGGAATCATCCCAGTGCATCTGTATGGGCAGCCCGCGGATATGGATGCGATCATGGCGATTGCCTCCAGGCACAAATTGTGGGTGGTCGAGGACTGCGCGCAGGCGCATCTGGCGCGCCACAAGGGCCGCCAGGTCGGCAGCTTCGGCGTGGCCGCGACCTATTCGTTCTATCCCGGCAAGAATCTGGGCGCCATGGGCGACGCCGGCGCCGTGGTGACCAATGATGCGGGGCTTGCCGAGCGGATGACCCTGCTGGCGCGTCACGGCGGGCTCACCAAACATCAGCACCGCATCGAGGGGATCAACAGCCGGCTTGACGGCCTGCAGGCGGCGATCTTGTCGGCGAAATTACCGCATCTGCCGGCATGGACCAAAGCGCGCCAGGAAGCGGCGAAGTTTTACGATGCCGGCCTCAACCAGATCGAGGACCTCGTCGTGCCGTCAGTGGGAGCCGACCGCACCCACGTCTATCATCTCTACACCATCAGGCATCCGCGCCGCGATGCGCTGGCGGCGCATCTGAGCGCTAACGGCGTGCAGACCGCGGTCAACTATCCGACCGCGTTGCCGTTTCTCGAGGCTTACAGCCGGTTCAAGGCGCGCCCCGAACAGTTTCCGAATGCACATAGTGACCAGGGCAGGATTCTGTCGCTGCCAATGTTCGCGGAGATCACGGGCGAGCAGCAGCGAACCGTTGTCGACCTCATTCGAACGTTTTGCTAGGCGTCGACTCTGGCGAAAGCGTCAGTTCGTCATAGAGTCGAACAATGGAGTTTCCGATAATTGACGCAGAGAGCTTGCTGACCACCAAATCCCGCGCGGCTCTGCCGTATCGCGCGCGTAGCTCGGGTGAAGTCGCAAGTTTCACAATTGCCCGTGCGAGAGCCGGCGGATCTTCGATCGGCACCAGCAGTCCGGTTTGGTCCTCGATAACGATCTCGCGACAGCCCGGTGCGTCGGTTGCAATCATCGGTCTGCCGCATGCGGCTGCCTCCATCAGGCTTCCGGGGAGGCCTTCCCGATGCGATGGCAAGACCGCAAAATGGCATTTCCGCCATAGCGGCACGATATCCTCGATATGCCCAATCCAAGTAATTCCGGGCCGCCGGCTCCACTCATCCACCTCTTCGGGTGAGACCGAAGCGGGATTAGCGGGGTCTGGGTTCCCCGCGATGATGAGATTTGCCTCATGACCGTGGCTGCGCAGAATCGCATGTGCGGCCACTAACGCGCGTATGCCCTTATCGGTCAGCAGCCGTCCTGCAAATCCAAATGTGATCGGACCTTGAGGTTCCGGCAAAGGTTGTAAGGCATCGGTGTCGACGCCCGATCCGGGAATAAGAACCATTCGCTCCTGTTCAATTCCGAGATCTTCAAGTGCAGAGCGGTCGTCAGGATTCTGAACCAGAACGACGCTGACGCGACGATTGAACAGCCAAGGTAGAAGCCATCGCATGCCTTGCTTTAATAGCCGCGTCGGCCATGTTGTCGACGTGAAGATGAAGCCTAATCCGGTGATTGCGTTGATCTGTGAGAACTCTTTGTCGAATGCCGCGATTGACCCATAGACGCAGCACTGTAAACCCGAGTGGTGCACAATTTGAGGTTTGACTTTTTCTTCCACCTGCCGAAGCGCCAGGATGGTCGGCATAGCCGCAAACGGAGATAATCCTCCGCGCCGGAAGGGGATTGGATGCAAAATGAAGCCTTCGGCCTTGATCGCATTCGCGCCGGTATTCGCCCGGGTCGCGACATGTACCTCGAATCCCGCCTCGCGTGCCGCCCGGGCCATCGGCAGCCGGTTAAGCAGAAATGCGAAGTCCTCGTTTGCCACGTAGAGCAATCGTCGAGGTGAATCGCTGGCTGCAGGGGGAGGCTTCATCTAACTCACGAGTTATTTGTCTGGAACAGCTGCGAAGTAGCGAACAGGGCAAACGAGCTTCATTGTCAAGTCGCCGGACTTCTGGGCCACTCGAGCCGGAGTCAATCGCTCAGCGCAGTGCTTACCGACGACGACGTCGCGTGTTGCCTCGCGAAATACCGGGTTGCAGTAACCACAAGGCCAACCAAGATCGGTGCCAGCAGCAACCCACCGGACAATAAGGCAGTATTCAGCGCGGTCGTCAGGAGCGTAAACACACCCATAAATGTGGCGCCTAGCACCGCTACCGCGGTAACGGTTTTGCCATGCATAAGGAAAATGGCGTCGATTGCGCGGCATACCGCGCCGGCTATCAGGCTAAAAGCAATTACGCCAGCGTAGGAAAAGTCGGCCCAGGCATCCGCAATAAAAAGAGAGGGGCTGGTGACGTCGTATGTGCCATGCCAAGTGTATGCCACAATACTATAGGCCGGCATGTAGGGCACTCCCATCAGCATCGCAGCTGGGCGGAGATTGGTACCCCACATGTGGGGATGCATTTGCGGAAAGGTCGCGAAATTTTCAAGCAACGACTGATTTTCAACTTCGAAAACACGGTAGTAGATGAATTCAAGCCCTGTAGGATTGTATATGGTCAAACGAGTCACGCCGTAGAGCACCAGCGCAAAAAGGCTTATTGCGCCGAGCGCGCTTCGCCACGTAATCCTGTTAGTACAGGCGAGAACGGCTGCAACCATCAGCTGAATCACAAAGAACGCGGGCGGTGCTTTGCTCAGAGTTTCAAATTTTCCAATCATGGCTGCGATTAGCAGTGAGGAAGCGGCAAATAACAGTAGGCGCGATTTGTTGAGAATGCCTGCGAGCAGCCCCCAAATGACGACCATTGGAGCAATCGCGCTAAGGACAAAGCGATAAGCATAGCTGGGACTCCCGCCAAACTGCGTACGAAACGCGTCTCTGGCGACGTTTTCCTTGTCGCCATGTATCGACAAAAATTGCCAGATAGTTGCGACGTGGTTCTCTTTTATCGAGTAGAACAACATGAACAGCAAGACAGCCGAGATGGTAATCAGCAAGCTGCTGTGACTTTCACAATCGTCATGGATGACCTGAGCGTTCCAGTTCGCCAGCGCAAAACGCATCTTCGTAATTCGATGGGGAACGATTCTGTCGACCGCCTCGATCCCCGCGACGACGCCTGCGTACATCAACGCGATCGAAAAGTTCATCGCGATAATGACTGCGTCGAAATCAGGAACTCGTGTCTTCAAGGCCAAAAAAAATGCATTCGGCTGCCAACCGACCGTACCTGTAAATAATTCGAACAAGAATCCGCGCTCGCCTGACGAAAGCGTAAAGGATAGGAACGCGGGACCATAGATCAGCAATAGCGATCCGACCAGCATCGTGGTCGTTGTCAAAAACAGTCGTAGCCTGAAGAAAAGGTAAAGTGCCGCTAGGAACATAGCGGCGGCCGCGGCGGCGTAACTTAATAACAGCACGGTCATCCTTGCGAAGGGCCGAATAGCACCAGGATAGATGAGCTTACCTGACCCTCTTGTAAACGATTCCAAAAGGAGCGGGCGTAAACTTCATACTGCGTCAATTTAGCGGTCTTTACAACCTGCGCGGCATATCCTCCACACACACTCCAATGGGTCGGCAAAGGCCTGGAATGACAGCATCACCGGCTCGTTCCAAGGCAATTATTCCGATTGTGAGCGCGAAGAAGAATTGGTCCATGTAGGAGAGCGCAAAATTCCCCGAAATATCGGCGCTTACAAGAATGAACACGTAGATGGAGACCGCCGATTTCTGCGCAGACGAAAAGAACTGCCAGCGCCACAGCGCAGCAACCAGTGGAAATGCCGTAAGGATGCTGAACAGTAATAGCCCGGCACTTCCGGTCTCGTACAGCATTTCAAGATGCACATTGTGTATGTAATGTTTCGATCCTTCTGTCAGGTGAAGAAGCCAATCCGGGGCGCCAAAACCCTTATTCACAGGATACATGCCGATACCTCGGCCGAACAGCAGTCGACCCGGTTCGTTTGCAATCTCGTGCAAGGTGTTCGTCCATATCGGCAAACGGAACTGGGGGTTTGGGTCCTGCAACTCGCGAATGGTGCGTGACATCGCGTCCAATTCCGCGGAACTGACGTTATGATCCTGCAATGCCAGCTGAAAAAAAACTAGAGAGCTGACTATCGCGGTTATGAGTATCGCGACAGCACCGAAAATCGTCGCCTTCTTTGAGCGAACCCACAATTCTGCCAACGCCCAAAAAATAACACCGCAGACAAGTGCGATTAGCGCAGTTCTTGCAGCAATATGAAAAAACAGCAGCATTATGATCGGAATTGCAACTAAGGCGAGGATTAACTTTATGCGGCTAGCGGCTAGGCCAAGTGCCGCTACCGCACCGAGACCAATCACCAAGCCGATATTCTGGTGGAGCGTGATATAGACGGACCAATTGCCTATCCTGAAGACGTCGTCGATCCCGAGCCCGCGCATGACGTCACCGAACCGAACTGCGTATTCTATCAGGATGATTGAATAAATTGCAGCAGCAGACAACAAAACCTGCAAGACAGCTTCGAGTGCGCGTGCCGCAGCAAAGCCAAAAGTGAGAAACAGTCCATGGAAGATCAGAATCCCCAGTAAATAAGTGAGAGGCACCGCGGGGCGCGAAAGCACGAAGAAGTTAGCAATCACCAGTCCGTAGAGCGCGCCGAGCAGGAAAAGAACTTCTATGATCCTGCTGGCATCTTCGCCGAGCGAGCGCCAATTAATCAAAACCAGCAGCGCTCCCAGTGCGCTGGTTCCCATAAAGATAGCTGTCGAGCCGATCCAATAAAACGGTATAAAAGTCTTTGCGAGGACTGCCACCGTAACTGCGACGGCGGTCCACGTTGTAATGGTTTGTGCGGTGTATTTAAGCTTCATGTTGCACTGTCGGCGCGTCGGACAACCGATAGTCCCCCGTTCAGCGATCCTTGTGGGCTTATGCTGAATCGAGATGCCGATCAACAGGCTTATTATTTATCGCGAATCGCGCCGATTCAGAGAGGCAAGCGCGGTTTCCTGATGCCGTTGAAATGCCACTTCGGCCGTCGCTTCCTGACGTTCTATGATGATCCGTATCGAAGCGGCTCGGGCATGCCTCTCAATGGATGATGAAATCATTGAGATGGTGCTGGAGGACTTCGGTTGTTACACCCAGGATCGTGATCGTATCGTGCGCGTTCGCCGCAATTACGGCATTGCCGGAGCTGTTGTCGGAGGTGTGCGCCATCAATGCAGTGACATCCGCAAATACCCCGTGGTCGATCTGTATGGTTTCGTGGTTGGGATCGAAGTTATTGATGGTCTGGTGGCCGAAGTTTGGAGCGAACACAAATGTGTCGCCGGCCATCTGGTTCGCCGTCGCGAAGTTTAGAGGCGCCGCCACGGTTGAAGACGACTGGGGCGCCGGATTCGATGTTGACACTGGTGGATCGTAAACAATTGTGCCCCCGCTACCATCGCTTATGAATTTGAAATTCGCCAATGAATAAGATCCATTGAACTCAAGTGCGGCGCTATTGGTTCCGTCGCTTACCGAAAGCACGCCGCCGGTATAAGTATCATGGACGGAATTGAAGTTAATGCCCTTGAGATCGATTTGATCTGAACCGGAAAGGCTGCCGTTTCCGGCAAAATTGAATATCAGCCCGCTGAACGTGGACGGAGTATCAAGCTTCAGCATTCCCGTGGAGCTGCTAAAGGTCACCGATGCGGAGTCGGCAGCACCAAGTTCAAGCGTGGCGCCAGTCCCGATCGTAGTCGATCCTGATGTACCGTTAAGAGGAGTATTGATCTGGAGAGCTGTGCCTGGCGCAGCGTAAATACCGATCACGCCATCGCCATTGAGGTCCTGGTGGAACACGGTCTCGATCGATTCCAGTGCAGTGCTACTTCCCGATGTGGTGCCGACAATAGTTGATACATAATTGCCGCTACTGTCTGTGCCCCACACGTTGTACAAAGACGAGCTGACGTTTTCTAAGGCCACATCATAGCCGCTCGCTGTCTGTTCTGCTGCGATCGGCGTCCAGCCGCTGAATTCGCCGACCGTCACGGCCGTGCCGTTATATTGCAGCTCGGGACCGCTCCCGCCAACAACAGGGTTCAAAAAGTAATTGCTTCCCACCTGGACCAAGCTGGTGACGCCAAAAGATTCGATCACTGTTGGCGGAGGGGGCGGAGGAAGGCCGATCACGCCATCGCCATTGAGGTCCTGGTGGAACACGGTCTCGATCGATTCCAGTGCGGTGCTGCTTCCCGATGTGGTGCCGACAATAGTTGATACATAATTGCCGCTACTGTCTGTGCCCCACACGTTGTACAAAGACGAGCTGACATTTTTCCAGACCACATCGTAGCCGCTGGCCGTCTGCACCGCGCCGATCGGCGTCCAGCCCACTTCCTGTCCAACTGTGACAGCGGCGCCGAGATATTTCAGCGTCGGTCCGGTGCCGCCGGCGACCGGATTTAGTTCGTAGACGTTTCCGACCTGAACCAGGCTGGTCGTGCCATCGGTCTGGATCACAAGAGGGTCCGTCACCGTGAAGCTTGTCCAACTACTCCAAAGCGTCCCGTCGTTGACGCGAACCTCCACTGTGTCGACAGCCGACCCCGGTGCGCTCTGATAGGTAAGCTGCGAAAGCTGAGCCGCGGTCACATCGATCTCTTGATTGTTCGCTTGAGCGACACCATTGAGAACGAAGTGACCGCTGCCCGTATCCTGGAATCCATACGTGGTGATCGTATTTCCGTCCGGATCGGAGGCCGTGAACAGGGAAGTTGCTGCAACCGAGGTCTGACCGGTGCCCAACGTGACGTTTGCTACCGTCACGACGGGCGGACGATCTAGCGTGACTGCGAGAATTGCCGACGCTGTGCCGCCGTTACCGTCACTTACTGTATAGGTGAAAGCATCCTGAAGATGGCTGCCGGTTGGCGCGCTATTGATCGCCGAGGAATTGTCCGCGACGTAGGAATACGAACCGTCCGCGTTGAGCGTCAAATGGCCGTAAACGCCCGCCAGAGAAGAGCCTACGGAGCTCGCGCCGTGGGCGGCGTCGCTGACGCCAGTCACGGTCAGCCGATCGCCATCGAGGTCCGTATCGTTCGATAGAACGCCGGAAGCTGCCGTCGTCGTGAAAGTTGACCCCACCACATCGGTCGCGACTTCATTGTTAACAACCGGCACACGGTCGATCGTGATCTGGGAGGTCGCAGTGAAGGTATTGGTCCCGTCGTTCACCGCCCAGGTGACCGTGCGCACCGGATGGCTTCCACTCGATGTATCGGTGCCCGTGTCCTGGTACGAGACCTCGCTCAACAACGTGTCATAGATCGCGAGTGAGGCGTCGCCCGTGAGCGTCAGTGTACTAGTAGTGGCGTTCCAGCTGGCCGTGACGCCGCTACCAACCGAACCGTTTTGTATGCCGTTGACGAAGAGTTCGTCCCCCGCAACCGCACTTCCGCCGGCATTGGCAATCTTGATCGTCGCGCTAGACAAGGTTGTGCTTGCCGGATCGTTGATAACAGGCGCTCCGCTCAGAAGGGAAACGGCTCCTCCACCCTGTATCGCCTCGGATGCCGTCGCGGCGACGACGATGCCTTGCGGTATGGTATTGAAGCCCAGCGCATCGAGCTGTTGCTTATCGACAGCCGAGAGACCCTGAACCGTGTTGCTCCCGTAGAGTTCATCGAAAGCGTCGTTTGGGGTCAGGTTGCTGTAGGGTCCCGGAAGAGCGCCATTTGCAGCATTGAGGAAATCGCTCGGATCCGAGTAGAGACCGAAGTCAGCCAGTTTCGTACTGCCACCGTTCACGGAAAAATAGGCAGCAGAGGAAGGAATGCTGTCCGAGAACAGGTTCGTTCCTGGGCTCGTAAAGCGGTAAAAGTCGAAAATATCGGGTGCAAATCCGTTGGATGACGCACCATAGGGCACGCGGCCAAGCGCGTGCGTCAACTCGTGCAGCGCAACGCCAACCAGCAGGCTCGATTGAATGTCGGTCGCAAAGGTGGCGCTGCCGTCGTCGGTGGTGGTGTCGGTGGCACCAAGCAGCCCGAAAAGCTTCAGCTGCGCGTTCCAGACTGCGACCTGCGATTGCCCCTGGATCGATGATGCATTCGGCAGAGCGTTGAATGTCGTATCGCCCGGCGCGGCGTTGTTGATCAGGTCGGTCCGGACGGTCGAATAATTTACGTACTGGCCATTGTCAGGCCCGGCCGCAGCGCCGCCGCCAGTTCCACTGTAGTCGATGTTGAGATTGACCGAAATCTTGTTGGTGATCGTCGCAGACAAGATCGAAGCCGCCTGCTCGATGCCGGCGCGGAAGCTTGATGGCGCGGCCATCGCTGCTGAATCGAATATAAGATTGATTGTGAAACCGCTGCTTGACGTTTCGGCGACGACGGAACCGGTGCCGCCGGAGCCCGAGCCACTTACGGCGGCTTGGGCTTGGATTGATTCGGCAGGCAGGGTCGGGGAGAGCGAAATCACCAGAGGGGTAGGGGCAGGAGGGCTTCCGCCACCATGACCAGTCGCGGGATGGAATGCAGGGTAGAATGATGCAGGGAAGAAATTCGTATCGTCCCAACCTGTGTTGGGATCGCTAAACGGGTCCTGCGGGTCAGAGATGAAGCGATGTCTCATCGCTTAGTCCTCGGTCTTCAACGCGAATTCGTTGGAGCAAGCGCCCCGGACTGACTTGCAAGGAATCGTCCTTTTCCGGGCTAGATACAATCTTACCACACCTTAATTTGCGGTTTCAAAAGCCTGCGCAAATCGCGCTAGGTCTTGATCGCGGTGGGCATCATTAAGGTGAAGTTTCCGACGACCTGACCAAATCGAAAAGTGCTGTGGGAGCGTATCCAGCACAGAAATTAGGGGACTTCGCGGCGGTGCGGACTATTTCCGGCCGCGGTCCGCCTGGCATCATCTGGGATGGTTCTTAGACGTACCTGCTGGGTTCGACTGCCTTCCTGCCTGTTGGGTCTTGCACGGGTCCAGCAATTGTCCTCGTCGACCGACCTTCATTAAAACGTTCAAAATATATCAAAGAGTTAAGTATGTTCATGTTCTGAACATGTTTCTTGACGTTCACGGCATGAACGCGGTAAAGGTCCACGCAGGCAAAAGGGGGCGCGGGATGGATCGTTTGCTGGACACGGAGCATGAGAACGAGCGGATCGTGCTCGGGCTCTTGAGTTCCGTTGAACACGATGGCGACCGATCCCAGCGTCGGATCGCAGCCGAATTGGGAATCGCACTTGGTCTTGTCAACGCCTACCTCAAGCGCTGCATAAAGAAGGGGCTGGTCAAGGTGCGCGACGTACCCGCCCGGCGATATGCCTATTACCTGACGCCCTATGGATTCGCGGAAAAGTCCCGGCTTACGGTCCAATACCTCTCGGACTCGTTTTCGTTCTTTCGGCAGGCAAAGGCGGACTGCGCGCGCGTCTTTCAGTCGGCGCGAGAGCTGAACTTCCAAAACCTTGTGCTGTGTGGAAAGTCGGACTTGGCTGAGATCGCCATCTTGTCGGCCGTCGATTGCGGCGTGTCTATCGTCGCAATCGTCGATCCCGGCGCCAATGAGTTGCCCTTTATCGGAAAGCAGGTCGTTTCGAGCTACGACCGCCTCACAGTTCCGTTTGATGCGGTGATCATCACCGATGTCGTCAATGCCCGCCGTGCATTCGATGAAGCCCTGCGGCTTTGCGGACCTGGCCGCGTGTTGGCTCCCAGTTTGCTGGGTTTGAACGTCCCCGAGCGAGGGATCTCCGAGCAATGAGCGTAATAGATACTGATTCATGGTACGTCGTCCAGACGCGGATCAACGCCGAGATGAAGGCGGCTCGCAATCTTGTGCGCCAAGGCTTTGAAATATACCTGCCTCGCTATCTGAAGCGCCGGAGCCACGCGCGCAAGATCGACAAAATCCCCGCGCCTTTGTTCCCACGTTATCTTTTCGTGCGGATCGACATGGCAACGCAGCGCTGGCGATCCATTCAATCGACCTTTGGTGTCTCGCGTTTGGTTTGCAACGGTCCGGATCCAGCGCCGGTCGCGCAACAAGTCCTGAACTCGCTAAAGGCGCGCGAGGACGAAAGCGGTTACGTCAGGCTTGACCGGCGTCCGAAATTTGCACTCGGAGAAAAGGTGCGCGTACTGGCTGGGGCCTTTGCCGACAATCTGGGATTATTCGATGGGCTGGCCGATCGCGACCGTGTCGCGATCTTGCTCGACCTGTTGGGACGAAAGGTTCGCGTCTCGATCGAGGCCGATATGGTCGAGGCTGCCTGAGGCGCCCGACGGGTGCGGGCAGCCCGCACGCAAATTTTGATATGCGGTCTGGTGACCTTGAGTTCACCTGGACTGCGGTAGCTTGGAAAAACCGCATCTCGCTCTCACGGATGATTTTTAGATGACCGCTTTCGCGCTGATCGGCGCTGCCGGCTACGTCGCTCCTCGCCACATGAAAGCGATCCAGGCTGTCGGCGGCGATCTAAGGGTCGCCTATGACCCAAATGATTCCGTCGGTATTCTCGACAGCCACTTTCCGGACGCGCATTTCTTCACCGAATTCGAGCGGTTCGATCGGCACGTCGACAAGCTTCGGCGGCGCGGTGAGAGAATTGACTATGTGTCGATCTGTTCGCCGAACCATCTTCACGACGCGCATTGCCGCTTCGCGTTGCGGTCCGGTGCTGATGCGATCTGCGAGAAACCGCTTGTTCTCAATCCCTGGAACATCGATGGCCTTGCCGAGATCGAGCGGGACACTGGTCGTCGCATCTCGACCATCCTTCAGTTACGGCTTCACCCCGCGATTATCGCCTTGCGTGAGAAGTTTGCGAAAAGCAACGAGCGTCACAAAGTCGATCTGACCTACATTGCATCGAGAGGGCGCTGGTATCACGCGTCGTGGAAGGGTGAGGAGGCCAAATCGGGCGGCGTCGCGACCAACATTGGCGTGCACTTCTTCGACATGCTTAGTTTTGTCTTCGGTGGGGCACAGCGGAACGAGGCCCACATCCGCGAGCCCGAACGCGCCGCCGGTTTCCTCGAATGCCAACGCGCTGACGTCAGCTGGTTCCTTTCGGTGGATCGCAACGATCTGCCAGAGAATGTCAAAGGCAAGAAAACGACATTCCGCTCGATCACGATAGACAATGACGAAGTCGAATTCTCGGACGGCTTTACGGATTTGCATACGCGAAGTTACGAGGAGATCATTGCAGGACGTGGCTTCGGCCTGGACGAAGTGCGTTCCTCGATCGACATCGTATCGACATTTCGTAACGTGCCTTTGACCGGTGGCAACCTTGTTCATCCTTTTGCAAAAAAAGGGTACCGTGCATGACCGAGATGCGCGAAGACCCCCGCTTTCCCGGAGCGCTGATCCACGTCTCGAGTTACGTGGACGAGGGCGCGGTCATCGGGAAAGGCACCAAGATCTGGCATTTCTGCCATTTCCTTCCGGGAACCATTGTCGGTGAAAATTGCACGATCGGCCAGAACGTGATGATCGGGCCCCGCGTGAAAGTCGGCAACGGCTGCAAGATTCAGAATAACGTCTCGCTTTATGAGGGCGTTGAGCTCGCCGACGATGTCTTCTGTGGTCCAAGCTGCGTGTTTACGAACGTCAACAATCCGCGTGCCAATGTCAGCAGAAAAGCTGAATTCAGGCGAACGATAGTTGGACGGGGGACGACGATCGGAGCTAACGCCACTATTGTATGCGGGAGCTCACTTGGAGAGTACTGCTTTATCGGGGCAGGCGCGGTCGTGACAAGAGATGTTCCCGCCTTCGCCCTGATGCTCGGCGCACCCGCCCGCAGGTCGGGATGGATGAGTCGAGCGGGTGAACGGCTTGGTAAGGATCTTATCTGTCCGCGCGATGGATCAAGGTACCGAGAAAATGCTTCAGACTATCTTGTCGAAATTGCTTGACCTCACATTGCAAGATTTCCGAATTCCATTTGATTTTGAGGTAGGTCTTCATTGAAAAAGCGTACGATCGCTCTCGCATCCCCCGCCATGGGAGATGATGAATGGAATGCGGTGAGGGAACCGATCCAATCCGGTTGGATTACTCAAGGCCCCAAAGTTCTTGAGTTTGAGCGTGAGTTCGCAAGTCGGCACCGGGTCTCAAATGCTATTGCTGTAAGCAATTGTACGGCAGCTTTGCACCTTGCGTTACTGGCTCTGGGCGTAGGTCCGGGAGACGAGGTAATTGTTCCTGCCTTCACTTGGGTATCGACTGCAAACGCCGCGATCTATTGTGGTGCTAAACCGGTCTTCGTGGATATCGATGCGTCTTTCAACATCGACGCCGGAAAGATTTCGGCGGCCGTAACATGCCGGACCAAGGCCCTTGTGGCTGTACACTTGTTCGGCCTCTGCGCGGACATGGACGCTGTTCGGTCGGCACTTCCCGATCATGTGAAGATTATTGAGGATGCTGCGTGTGCGGCAGGCGCGAGCTACCGCGGGCGTTCAGCCGGTACACTGGCGTCGATCGCTGCCTTTTCGTTCCATCCCAGGAAATCTATCACGACTGGTGAAGGCGGAATGCTGACGACTTCCGATGAGCATTTGGCGGAGCGCCTGAGGATACTCCGTAACCATGGGATGGGTGCGTTGCCACCCGCAGCTCCGCTGTCTCAAATGGCGCCCGTCGAGGTTTTGGGATTCAATTACAGGCTAACAGATATCCAAGCAGCGATCGGTCTGGTCCAATTGAAGAAGCTGGATTTCTTCATTGCCGAGCGATCCAAATGGGCATCGTATTATAAGGCACGTTTAGCCGGTGTGAATTGGCTGCATCTGCCGGATGAGCCGACCGATGGTGTCCACGCGTGGCAATCTTATGTGGTAAGTCTGGACGCGTCGTCGGCGCCAGTTTCGCGCGATAGCCTCATAGCTCAGTTGGCGGAGGCGGGGATCGCGACGCGTCCCGGAACCCAGGCCGTGCACATGCTCGACTTCTACCGCCGGACCTTCGATATCAGGCCAGCCGACTTTCCCACCGCGTGCGCGGCCACCGGCAACACCATCAGTATCCCGCTGCACAATCGGATGGATGGGGACGATTATGAATATGTTGCCGACACGATCCTGCGCATAGCAGGCGCTTAACTCTTGGCAGTTTAATCTTCAAACCGAAACAAGACACGAAATGATTTCACACGAAACCGTACTTATCACTGGGGGCGGCGGATTTATCGGAGCGACCCTTGCGGCCCGACTAATCGAAAACAACAACATTGTTGTATTCGACAATTTCGCGCGAAACTCTCTTCAGACATCTGGCCTCATGGGTCATAAGAACTTGACGATCATCAGTGGCGACATCCGGGATTCGACAGCTGTGATGTCCTCTGTCCTTGATGCAAAGCCGGATCGGATTGTCCATTGCGCTGCGATCGCGGGGATCGACACGGTGGTCAAGAGCCCGACGATGACTTTGGACGTCAACATTGTCGGGACAGCAAACATCTTTCAGGCTGCTCGCAAGCTGGGTTCACTGAAGCGAATCTTGAGCTTTTCTACTAGCGAGATTTTCGGCAGCCAGGCCTTTCAGACCACTGAACTGTCGTCGGCCGTCATAGGCGCCGTTGGTGAAGCCCGCTGGACGTACGCTGTGTCAAAACTTGCTGGCGAACATATGGCGCTCGCGCATTTTCACGAATTCAACATGCCGACCGTCGTGGTTCGGCCATTCAACGTCTATGGTCCGGGCCAAGTCGGTGAAGGAGCACTTTCAACCTTCATCAAGCGAGCAATTCGTAATGACGAGATTCAGATTCATGGCGACGGAAGCCAAATTCGCGCATGGTGCTATGTCGAGGACATGGTTCGCGCTTTGCTCTTGGCGCTCGAGCAGCCGGCGGCGATCGGGCAGACTTTCAATATCGGAAATGCCCGCGCGGTGATAACAATCTACGGTCTCGCCAACACCGTTATCCGCGTGCTGGGCTCAAGGTCAAAAATCCGCTTTGTAAGAAAAGACTACGCGGATATCGAGCTGCGCGTGCCCAAAATTGACAAGGCGCGTGACCTGCTCGGCTTCGAGGCGCAGGTCGATCTGGACGAGGGTATTTTGCTAGCTGCCGAATATTATCGAGGATTGTTGTGAGCGGAGATATTCCCGCAATGCTCAAAGGGGCGCACGTGCCGACCGAAAAACAAATTGACGATTGGTTGCAGTTTGCAAGGCGAATTCTCCGTGTTCTTTCTCGTCGCAAAATGCAGCAGTTCAACCGGCGAGTTTCGATAGGCGATCTTCTCACGGAGCGAAGTGAAAATGCTTCAATTTATGGGTTCGGAGAAGGCACAACTATGTATGATAATGTGCTCGTAATCGGCAACGTAAAGGTTGGAAGAAATTGCTGGATTGGACCGAATGTTACGCTTGATGGCACTGGCGGCCTCGAAATTGGTGATTGGGTCTGTATCGATTCCGGGGTGCAGATTTATACTCACGATTCATCGCAACGTTTCGTCAACTTGGGAAAAGGGACGGATCCTCGATCTCCGACCAAAATCGGTTCTGGTGTATTCATAGGCCCGCAGACTGTGATTGCCATGGGTGTGACGATTGGCGACGGCGTCAAGATCGGAGCCATGAGTTTCGTCAATAAAGATGTTCCTTCCGGGAGTACAGCCTTCGGAATTCCGGTAAAATCTCGCGCATAAATGCGATGTCCTGAAGTCCTGATTGTAGGCTCTATCGCAAATTTCGATGTGGCCCTTGCTAATGCGCTCTCGCGGAGTGGCATGAACTGTATTGTAGTTCGCAGTTCTGAAGTAGGCCTTCCAGATTTTGACGCGCTGCCAGTGCCAATCGTTTCTTTGAAGCCAGAGGACGTCATCCTAAGCGAAGGACCGCGATGGATGTACCAAATGGCAAAGCGTTCGAAATGTATTGTCTCGTTCACAGGCATCCTGCCGTGGATGCTGAGAGAGTGGTGGTTAGCGGCGCTGTTGCTGCCCTTTCCGCCGATAGTAAATTATACTACCGGTTCCGACATGACCGAGCTCATCCGTGAGCGGTCCCTTGCAGGAACAATCTATAGGTCGATCGTTCGGAAGGCATTTCTGAATGTCCTGTTCCCCTATCCGGAGATGATCAAGTCTGCGCGGCGCTTCAGAATTACCAACGTAATGTTTGTTCGGTTTCCATATTTTTTGCCAAGTCCGAAGCTTAGTAAGATTGAGGGCCCGATCACTTATCTTCATCCAAGCCATCTAGATTGGGGGGCCTCAGATAACCGTGCCGATCGAAATTCAACGAAAGGTAATGACCTGTTTTTGAATGCTTTCTTTCGCGCTCTTCGGGCCGGGGTCGATATTCGGTGCGTGATCGTGGACCGTGGTCCCGACAGAGATTTGGCTAAGCAAATGATTGAGTCGAGCGGCTTTGGGGATCGATTCCGGTGGCTCCCAGCGCTTACTCAGAAGGAATTCGCGGATGAAATGGATGGTTGTGACATCATTGTCGATCAATTTGATGTAGGCGGATTCGGGGGTATCGCCATTGAAGCCATGTCGAAGTCCAAACCTGTCATGATCTACATTGACAGTGAAGCGGCCTCCCTTCTCTACAAAGAGAGTCCACCAATTATAAATTGTAGAACGGAAGCTGATATCTTCGAAGCAATTATGTCGAACCTAAATCGTGAGCAGCTTCGCGAAAAAGGTGAGATTGCGCGCAAATGGGTCCAAGCCAATCACGGTGCTGAACAAAATTTGAACGAATTTGTCGGCCGAATATGCGCGGCAGCTGGGATCGAATGTCGGCGACATTAGATTCCGCATTGCAGTTCATACTTCCTGCTGATTGGGACAAATGGCTCGCATCTCAAGACGTTTCAGCCGGATTCTGTCAATCCACAGAATGGGCGCGAATCCACGCGGCGGCTAATCAAGCGACTTCCCGCGTCATTTCGGTTGATTCAAACGGAACACGTGTCGGAGGTGCATTGGTTAGTCTTCGTCCGGCCGCCATAGAGAGCATGAGCTTTGCGCAACGATTGCGACACCACGTTGCGGGGCAGGCAGGCGGCACACTCGAATGCTTTGAGGGGCCTGTCCTGCCGGTGGACAATATTCAGAGATGTTTGCGAGATATCCTGTTGCAGGTTAGCGAACTTGCCCAGCGGTTAGGCGTAAATCGTGTACGGTTCGGAGGCGCTCCAGTGCTTGCGCCTTGGGCAGGGAGCAAAGATGCAGGGACTGTATTTCGAGAATTTGGATATGGCGAAACGAATTGGCTTACCAGAGTGGTTGACCTCATGCGCGACGAAGAAGCACTTCGGCGCGATCTCAAGCAAGCGGCACGCAAGGGCGTCCGGAAGAGTCGCGAAGCGGGATTGACCATAAAGCACTGCGAAACCTTCAAGGAATTTATCGCGATTTTTTGCCGAGCCTACTACGAGGCCGCCGATCCCAACGAAAATCAATTTTTTTTGCCGCGAGGCGAGGCAATTTGGCGCGCCGATGAGGACCGTCGCTATCGTTTTTTTGTCATTGAGGATCCTGAGGGGAATGTTCACGCCACACTAGGGACATATCGGTACCAAGGCGTGGTCACGGAAATCATGTCTGGTCGTACCAGCTTCGGAAAAGCCAGCAAGTTACCGGCGCAGGACCTCCTACATTGGGAGACAATGCTCTATCACAAGCGCTGCGGGGATCGATATTTCAATCTCGCGGGCTACAGCCCCAATCCCGCTAATGAGAAGGAATTGGGTATCCGCCGCTTCAAGGAAAAATGGGGCGGTCGCGAAATCTCGGTGCCTTCCTATACCTGGATTCATGAACCCGGATACCTGCGGGCAGGGCGCTGGCTGCAGTCGAAGATCGGTTCGGCGTGATCCAGAAATTCTTCCGCAACGCGGGCGTCATGGCGGTCGCCGAAATGGTCGCGCGCATCAAAGGCGTGATTGTTTTGCCGCTGCTCACCCGGCATCTCGGCCCGCTCGATTTCGGCGTCTGGTCGCAGGTCAGCATGATCGCCTTGCTGCTCAGCCCGCTGCTGTCGCTGGGTTCGGAGCAGGGCATGCTGCGCATCTTGCCGGGGCTGCCGTTCGAAAAGCAGTATCGGATGTTTGTGGCCTGGATGCTGGTCGCCCTCGGCGGCGCGGCGATCTTCGCCGCGCTGCTTGTTCTGGCGAATTCGCCGATCAGTGCGATCGTCTTTGCCGACGCGGAATACAGGAGATTTGTCGTGCTCGCCGCCGCGAGCCTGTTCACGACGCTGTTACCCAATGCCGCCCGCGCGTGGTTGCGAATTCAGAACGATGGCAACACGCTCGCCGCGGCAACCGTGGCGCAAGCCATGCTAGGCATCGTCGCGGTGCTGTCCGCGATCGGTCTGGGAACTGGCGTGTATGGCTTGGTGCTACTGACGCTGGCCGCCGATTTCTTGTTGGGGGTCCTTCTCCTCGCGCTGATTGTCCGCCGCAGCGGATGGTCCGATCCGGACTTTTCGATCCTGCGCCCGGCGATCAAGTTCGGGCTTCCATTGTTGCCGGGCGCCTATGCCATCTGGGGCCTCAACTGGATGGATCGGCTTTTCCTGGTGCATTATCAAACCTTGCAGGACATCGGGATTTACTCGGCCGCCTACGGCCTGGGTTATATGATCATCCAGGTTTTCGTGAATCCGATCTGGGCGCTCTATCCGAACTCGGTGGCTGAACTGTACAATCGGGGCGACGGTGCGGGCGTCGACCGCCTGCTGCATACCATTAGCTATGGCGTTCTCATCCTCTCGATACCGGCCATCGCGGGCCTGTGGGCCCTGTGCGAGCCGATTATGACGGTCGTCGCAGGACAGGCGTTTCGATCCGGCGCGCTTGTCATGCCGGTGGTGGCACTGGCCTATCTTCTTCATATGCTGGCAAGCTTCGGCGACATCGCGGTTGGCCTCGCCTATCGCCAGCATCTGGCGACAGCGTCTATCATGCTTGCAGTGACTGTGAACGCTGGTCTGAATTTCCTGCTGGTGCCGGATTTCGGAATCATGGGGGCCGCATTCGCAACGCTCGGGGCATTCCTCGTTCAGTTCGTTTTTTCGACGGTAATGGCGTCTCGCAACGGCCCGTTCTGGCGCAGCTTCGACGAACTCTATCGCATTTTAGCGGCAGCCGTGATCATGGCGCTCGCCGTCAAGGCGCTCGGTCAGGTAACGGCGCTCGCCGACGTGAGCCGTCTTCTGCTCTTCATTCCATTCGGCGCCGTTCTTTATGGCGGCCTTGCGGTCGCTTTCGGCGCGATCCCTCGACCCTACCTAAAATCGGCATGGACGTGGCTCAGCGTTCAGAGAGGCCCGACAACCTGATGCCATCTCCTGAAACCTACTTGGTGGACGGTAAAAATCTTTCGGCCGACGAATGCAGGCACATTTTCTGCTCGTCGAAATTGGGCGATCGGCAGCTTCAGGTGCTTGATCTGTTGGAGGGCGAGAGGCTGCTGGACGTCGGATGCTACGCCGGAAACTTTGTTTCCGAAGTCAAAAGACGGCTTCCCGGCAAGAGCGTCATCGGCATCGACTATTTCGAAGACCACATCCGGATCGCGAAGCTCGTTTTTCCCGAACTCGCTTCCTGCTTCCGGCAGATGAGCATTTATGACTTGAAGTTCAATGATGGCAGTCTCGATTGCGTCACCTTGCAGGAGGTACTTGAGCATCTTGAAGGTGCTGCGCAGGCGGTGAAAGAGATCAACCGGGTGTTGAAAATGGGAGGTGTGGCGATCGTCAGCGTGCCCAACCCTTTTTATATCGGTGCAATGCTGGGCTTCTTTCGTTTCGAACTCCGTAATGCATGGCGGCGCTTTCGCGGCGACAGGACGCGTCTTGGAACGGAGGTCTATTTCCAGGAGATCGAGTGGAATCGTCATATCTTCTCATGGACGCCGCAAACCCTGTTGACGCTGTTCTCGGTCAACGGGTTTGAATATGTAGATCATCGCTATGAAAACGGAATGAAATATCCCGAAAGGCTCTTCCTAAGACTGTTTCCGTTTTTCGGCCCGACGCAGATCCTGAAGGTCCGCAAGGTCGCCATTGCGCCGACGGGATTGGTGTAAGTCTGCTAGAAATGGCAGCGAATGATGTAGACGTTTTCGTGCGGACGTTTCTTCAACGCTATGGCCGCACACATGATCGAGTTCTCGATGTCGGTTGCGGTCCTGCGCCCTATCGGAAGTGGGTAGCTGGGTCCTATATCGGGCTGGATATTACAGATAAGCCGTACGGTCCGGGTATGCCGCGGCTTGTAGACTTGGTCGGTTCGGCGGCGAGTTTGCCGCTGATGACCGGAAGTATTGATCTCATGTTCTCGAAGTCGGCATTTTATCTGGTTCCGAATCCCGATGCCGCATTGCTGGAGTTTTGGCGCGTTCTCAGGATTGGCGGAAGGCTCCTGCTGCTCGACTACAATCGACGAACCCAACGAAACATGATGAGCATAGATGGGTCGAAGCTTCCCTGCTGGACGCAATGGGGACTTAATCAAAAATTGCGAAAAGCCGGATTTCGAGAGTGTGAGCTTTTGGTGCCCACACCAAGTAATACCAGTCGCCTGGAATACTGGCTCAGGCTCATTCATCAGGAATTATTTGGAACCTGGGCAATCGTGACGGCCGTAAAATGACAACTGCGCTAGCACACCGTTTCAAAGCTCAACGATTGATGGTAATCCTCCCCGATCGGTTGTCCGATCTGATAGCAAAGGGCGAAATCACCGCGCGATATTACAATCCCGGAGAATTTTTCAAGGAAGTGCATTTGGTCGTCACAAACGACGACAGACCCGATCTCAAGGTTCTTCAAAAAGCAGTGGGAGATGCAAAACTCATTTTTCATAATCTGCCGACGGGTCCACGTTACTTTCTTCGGAGTCTTGGGTGGCAATGGTCGCTGATCGAGCCATTTCTCAAGCGTGGGCTGGAGCTAGCGGACCGAGTGCAACCCGATCTGGTGCGGACCCACAACAACTTTCTTGAAGGCGCATTGGCATCCCGCATCAAAGACAAGCTTGGCATCCCCTTTGTCGTGTCGTTGCATGGCGTATGGGATGTCGATGATCGCGAAACGGCCTACAGCATCTTGCGGGCCTGGTTCAGGGGAAAACTGGAACGAAGGTCTCTGACGTCTGCCGATGCCGTCATCGCCGTGTATGCACCGATCGAGCGGTACGCCCTCGCTTTCGGCGCAAAGCGTGTCGAGCTGATATACAATATTGTCGCAGGCTCGAACATTTCACGCAAGCGAACATATGAGTTATCTAATCCGCCCCGATTGATCACGATCAACCGCCAGGTGCCGCAGAAGAATCCCTCCAATATCATTCGTGCAGTCGCCCAGATGGATTGGCGTTATACGATCGTGGGTGATGGACAGCTCCACGAATCGCTTCGATCGCTCGCCGCCGAATTGGGATGTGCCGATCATGTGGAGTTTATCAAGGCCGTTCCGAATGCAGAGCTTTGCGCACGATTGCAGGACTTCGACTTGATGGTATCGCACTGCGACTATTGGGGGACCTCCAAGACGATCATTGAAGGAGCACTGGCCGGCTTGCCGATTGTCATCAACAAGCATCCCGAAATCGAGATTGCTGAATACCGTGGCGGATGGATTGTTGAATGCGAGAACACCGCGGAGGGGTACAAGGCTGCTATCTCGGCTGTCCTGGCCGACCGCCAGCGCCGCCAGTCCCTTGGCGAACTCGCGTTCGAAACCGCCCGAGACCGGTTCGACCCTGGTCAGATGGAGCACCGTACGGTCTCACTGTATCGCGAGCTGCTTGCTCAAAGCTCCCATCGCGCGGCGGCAGAGTAGGCCGGGTTGATGCTGAGGATTGCGACGGTGGTTGGCGCCAGGCCGCAATTTATAAAGGCGTCGGCGGTTAGCCACGCGATCTTCGAGTGGAATCGCGATGGCGGCCGAGAACTTTCCGAATTCATCATCCATACTGGACAGCACTACGACGCGGAAATGAGCGACGTATTCTTTTCGGAATTGGGAATTCCGAGACCAAGGGTGAATTTGAATGTCGGCTCCGGCAACCACGCGGCGCAGACGGGCGCGATGTTGCTGGGGCTTGAAAAGCAGCTCGCCGAGATGAAACCAGATGTTGTGTTAGTTTATGGCGACACCAATTCGACCCTCGCCGCAGCTGTCGTTGCGGCAAAAATGGGTATTCCGCTGGCGCATGTCGAGGCTGGATTGCGTTCCGGAAATCGCGCGATGCCCGAAGAGATCAACCGGATTGTCGCAGATCGCCTTGCCACTGTGCTCTTTACCGCAACGAAAGCTGCGGTCGATCATCTCGCTTCCGAAGGGTTGTCCGACCGGGTTCATGTCGTGGGAGATGTGATGCTCGATTGCGTTCGGATTTACGGAGAAAAATCGAGACGGACCGGTGATATTTTGACCCGCCTCGGACTTGCGGATCGTCAATATCTGCTCGCGACCATTCACCGCGCTGAAAATACGAATGACACGCAGAGACTTGTTGAAATCTTCGCAGGGCTTTCTCGCGCGGCAGAAAATCTGCCAGTCGTGTTGCCAATTCATCCGAGAACCGCGTTGGTTGTCCGAAACCATGTTCCTGAAAGTGCGTTGAAGAAGATCTCCATTATCGAGCCTACCGGCTTTTTGGACATGATGGGGCTCGAAGCTGGAGCGCGCGTGATTGCTACGGATTCCGGTGGGGTTCAGAAGGAAGCCTATTTTCATGGGATACCCTGTGTGACGATCCGCGAGGAGACGGAGTGGGTTGAGACCGTCGGAAGCGGGTGGAACGTGCTTTCGTCAGCCAATGCGGATGCCATCTTGGCCAATGTCCGGAAGATGGCGGACTTTGACCGGACCACTCCTCGTCCCTCCTTCTACGGCGACGGGCATGCAGCGGATAAGATAGTTGCATCCCTTGCTGCCGACTTTTCCCAATGACCGGCAAACGTTTCGACTAATGGGGTGCGGAACCGTCCATCTTATCGCGGCGGCGCGGCCTAATTTTATGAAGATCGCGCCGCTGTATCATGCACTCAGGGATGAGAGCTGGTGCGCGCCGGTGATCGTCCATACCGGCCAGCACTACGACACTAACATGTCAGAGGCCTTTTTCCGGGATCTCGATTTGCCGGAGGCAGATCACAATCTCGGGGTTGGAAGCGGCAGCCACGCGGAGCAGACCGCGGGCGTCATGATGGCCTATGAAAGGCTTTGCATCGAGGAAAGGCCGGATTGGGTTATCGTGGTCGGCGATGTGAATTCGACGATGGCTGCAACGTTAGCCGCTAAGAAGTTGAACCTTCCGGTCGCGCATCTGGAAGCCGGCTTGCGTAGTTTCGATCGATCGATGCCCGAGGAAATCAACCGGCTGGTCACCGACTCGCTTGCCGATCTTTTGTGGACGCCATCGACAGACGCCGATTGCAATCTCGAACGCGAGGGCGTCCCGCGGGACCGGATCGTCCGGGTTGGCAATATCATGATCGATGCATTTGAACTGATGCGGTCGAAAATCGCTTCGGCTGGCATGGTCGAGCGGCTGGGGCTTGCTAAGCGCGACTATGGCGTGGTGACCATTCATCGGCCGGCCAACGTCGACACTGTCGCCGTTCTTGCCGTAATTGTAGACCGGCTTATCGAAACTTCCGCCCGCATTCCGCTGGTCTTTCCGCTTCATCCGCGAACGCGCAATCGACTGGAGCAGGCCGGGTTGTTGGTCCGGTTGCAAGCCGCGCCCGCCATTCACATTCTCGAACCGTTGGGGTATGTGGACTTCATGAATTCGTTGATGAATGCTTCTATCGCCATCACCGATTCTGGCGGCATTCAGGAAGAGACCACCTACCTCGGCATTCCCTGCATGACGTTGCGCGAAAATACCGAGCGGCCGGTCACCATTACGGAAGGGACCAATCGGTTGGTCAAGCTTGATACGATGGTCGCGGCGATAGAGTCATCGCTGTCTTCCGTCGGATTCGAGCGCCGGTGTCCCGAACTTTGGGACGGCAAGACGGCGCAGCGGGTCGTGGCATCGCTGCGTCAGGCCTGCGGGACGCGGTAACGGTGGGTGTTATCTCTAAAATCAAGATAGCGGCGTCGGATCCGATCTTTGCCGGGTACGCGGCGCTCTCGCGTCTTCATCCGTCGGGAGCGTTAACTGGTTACCGCGCCAAGGCTGCGCGAGCGGGCCTCGATCGTCTTTATCTTGTTCTCTCGTTCGATTGCGATACACCGGAAGATATCGAGGTCGCTTGGGACGTTCATGAAGGGCTCTTGCGACTGGGTATCTGTGCGTCCTACGCCGTACCGGGCGCGTTATTGGAGGAAGGGGCGGACGTCTACCGGCGCATCGCCGCGACTGGTGCCGAATTTCTCAACCATGGTGGGCGCAACCATACCTACTTCGACGTCGAGCGCGGCGCATATCGCAGCAATTTCTTTTACGACCAACAACCAAGGGAAATGCTGAAGCGCGATATCGAGGAGGGGGATCGCATCGTCACCGAGGTGATCGGTAGAAAGCCTGACGGCTACCGGACGCCGCATTTCGGTACGTTTCAACACGCTGATCAGCTTCAGTTTCTGCATGCGGTGTTGCGCGGCCTCCAATACACGTACTCAACCTCGACGACACCGTTCGCGGGCTTGCGCTACGGGCCGGCGTTTACGCGGTACGGATTGATGGAATTTCCGGTCTCCGGACAGGGCGGCAATCCGCTTAGCATCCTGGATAGCTGGGGCTGCTTTCGTGCGCCGGACAGGGTGCTTGCGGCGGAAGACTACAAGCGCGAGGCACTGGGCATGGCCAGGCATCTTGCATCGGGGCCGGGTATCCTGAATTACTATGCGGACCCCTGCCATGTTGCGGACCAGCCGATCTTCTTCGAAACCATGGCAGAGCTGACGAAGATCGCAAAACCCGTCGCCTACCACGATCTCATGGAATTGGTTTCGTGACCGATAGCGTTATCGGAATCTTCCACGACAGTTGGGTGGGTATTCGAGAGCTGCCGACGTCGTTCCGCAACCCTCTCGGTCTCTGGATGAAGGCGGTATGGTACAAGGCCAATCCGCGTTCGTCGGCCTATATGAAGGCACTTTTCGCGGAACGCTATCCCGGCGCGACATTCCTAGATGTCGGGACCGGCGCGATTTCGGCCGCGACGATAGCGGGGACATCGAAGGTTGTTCTGCTGTACCCCGATTCGATCGGCCTCGGTTATTTTGCGATCGAGCGCGTCATCGCGCGCCAGGCCTCGCGCGCCGAAGTCGAGGTCCTCAACGGCCGCAGGCGTCAGTTTGCCTTTGACCGAACGTCGCGATGGGCGCTGCGTTTCCGCCGCTTTCTGGAATGGTCGATGGTGATTGAGTGTTTCGCGGGAGTTGTTCTGCTGCTCGCAACGCTATTTCTTCTTCTGTTCGATTTCGTGCGCGGCAAGACATGACCGAACCCGTCGACGTCAAGGACTGGTGGTCGGCGCAGCCGATGACCTATGGCGCGACCCATGGCCAGACGGATTATGCCAGTGGTTCGGTGGAACGCGGATCGCGCGAATTTTTCGAACAGGCCGATCGACGCTTCTACGGTTGGAATACGCCGCTCCACGACCAGCGGCCCTTTGGCCGGCTGTTTCCGTATGACGAATACCGCGGCAGGAAAGTTCTTGAAGTCGGTTGCGGCATGGGCGCGATGACCATGAACTGGGCGCGCGCCGGCGCGCAGATGACGGCGGTTGACCTGACGTCCACTGCGGTCGAGCAAACCCGGCGGCGCCTCGAGATATTCGGGCTGTACGCCGACGTGCGGCAGGCTGACGGCCGCAAGCTACCGTTCGAGGATGCGGCCTTTGACTACGTCTATTCGTGGGGCGTCCTGCATCATTCGCCCGACCTGGAACGATCGATCGCCGAACTGATGCGGGTGGTGAAGCCGGGCGGCGGGTTCGGCGTCATGCTCTATCACCGCCATTCCTTTCTCTACGGATACATGGTGCGCTTCCTGGAGGGGTTTCTTCATCATGAAAACCGCTTTCTTGACCCGCTGGCGCTGGCAAGCCGCTATGGCGACGGCGCGCGCGAGGAGGGCAATCCGCACACCTGGCCGATCACCAAGGCGGAGGCTTGCGATCTGTTCGGAAAGTTCAGCCGGGATACAAGGATCGACGTGCTTGGGACCGATCTCGACAGCGTCTTCCCATACCTGATTCCGGGGCTGGGAGAATTCCTTCCAGCTTGGCTTAAAAAACCATGGGCTCGGCGGTTCGGTTGGAGCCTCTGGATCCACGGGCGTCGGGCCTGATCGAACCGGATGTGTGGAATCGCCGGAGTGGTTGGGCTCGGTCGCGATCGAGGTAAAGCTTCGGTGGCGGCAATGCTTGACGCGATCCGTCATCGTGGACCTGACGACAGTGGCGAATTCGTCGCTGATCAAGTCGCGTTCGGCATGCGTCGGCTCAGCATCATCGATTTGAGTCAGGGCCATCAGCCGATCTGGACCGTGCGCGGCACCGGCATCATCTTCAACGGGGAAATCTATAATTACCGCGAGCTTCGCCGCGAACTCGTGCAGCGCGGCGTGGAGCTCAAGACCCAATCCGATACCGAGGTTATCGCTCAGCTCTACGATCTCGACGGTCTCGACTGCATCGAGCGTCTCGAGGGCATGTTTGCGATCTGTCTCTATGATCCATCATCGCGCCAAATTCATCTTGTCAGGGATCGCCTTGGAAAGAAGCCGCTCTATTACGGTGAAATCGGCGGCGCCTTCTATTTTGCGAGCGAGCTGAAGGCCATTCTCGCCGCTACGGCGTCCCGGCCGGAGATCGAACCGCAGGCAATCTTTGATTTTCTGACGCTGCGATATGTGCCGGGGCCCGCAACGATCTGGCGCGGGCTTCGAAGTCTCGAACCTGGAACGTATCTTACCCTTACTCTCGACGATCGAAGGCTGACGCAGAGAAAATTCTGGTCGGTCCGATTTCACTCGGAGGCTTTCGATCAGGCGCGAGACTATGCGGGCGAATTCGAGCGCCTGCTGCAACAGGCAGTTGAAAAGCGGTTGGTGGCTTCGGACGTGCCGGTCGGCATTCTCTTGAGCGGCGGCATTGATTCGAGCGCAGTGGCCGCGACCGCGGCCGAGCTTGGCCATGCGAACCTTCACAGCTTCTCGGTGGCCTTCGACGAGGGCGGTGAAAGCGACGAAACGCCGTTCGCCCGTCTCGTTGCCCGGCATCTCGGCACGCGACATTCCGAAGTGATGATCGGGCAGAAACAGTTGCTCGAATTTCTGCCGCGTTTCGTGAAGGCGACTGACGAGCCGCTGGCCGATCTTGCCTCGATCCCGCTCTATTTTGTCAGCGCGCTCGCGAAACGCGATGTCAAGGTGGTGTTGTCGGGGGAGGGCGCCGACGAGGTGCTCGCCGGCTATGATATGGAAGTCCTGGCGCGGCAATTCGACAGTTTGACTCTGGCGGCGCGTCTGCCGGCCTCGATGCGCTCTGCTCTGTCCGGCGTGACGGCGTGGCTGCGACGTCCATTGGCCGCTTCTATCCTTCGCGGTGGAGCGTCGAGCGCGCTTGGCGACATGCGCGCTCACATGACGCGCTTATGGACCGATCGGGAGAAAGCTGGGTTTTGGCGCGGCCGGCCCGATTTGAATTCGACCGACGATTTGATCGGTTCCTGGTACCACGACTGTGCTTCGCCGAACCCGATCGACCAGATGCAGCAGGTCTATTGCCGGTCGTGGCTGGTCGAGGATCTGCTGATGAAGGCAGACAAGATGAGCATGGCCGCCTCGCTCGAATTGCGCTGCCCGTTTCTCGACCACGCATTGGTCGAATGGTGTGCCCGGCTGCCGCTGCAGTGGAAGGTCGGTTCCCGGCAACTTGGCTATCGCTCAAAGCGGATCCTGCGCGACTATGCCAGCAAGCGGCTGCCGGCCGAAATCATCGATCGGCCCAAGAGGGGGTTCCCAGTGCCGGCCTATCATTGGCTCGAGCGCGGGCTCGCGCCCTGGGCCAGGGACAGGATCGGTTCGGGGCGACTCGATAACTGGATCGATGTCGGGGCGCTGTCGCCAGTCATGAAGGCGGCGGAGCTTGGTTCGCGTACGGCCCAACATCAGGTCTGGAGCCTGGTGGTTCTCGATCACTGGCTAGAGGCGTGGGTGTGAGGCTTTTGTTCCTGAGCTGGAGCTACCCGCCGATGCCTTATCCGCGCGCCACACAGGTCGCGCGGCTTGCGGCCCACACCAGGATCCGGCCGCTTGAAGTGTATTGCTTGGCGCCATCGGACGATCGCGAAATTCAGTCGCGCGATGCGTCGGACGGTATCGATCTGGTGCGGATTCCGCGAAGCGCTCCGGTGCGAATATTGGAACGGATATTTGCCAAAAAGCGCCATCGAACGCTTCAAGAGTATGACGTGAAATATCTTTGGTGGCGCCGGGCAGCGAGACAGATTATCCGAACGCGTCCGTCGCGCGACGACGTCTTGGTGACATTCGGTCAGCCGATGGTCGATCACCTCGCAGGCCTAGGCATAAAGAAGAAGACCGGTGTTCACTGGGTTGCGCATTTCAGCGATCCCTGGGCTGACAATCCGTTCGATCCAAAAGCCCGGGATTGGCTTGCCAGCGAAGCCGCGGTGCTGCAGGCAGCTGATCTGACCGTTTTCACATCACAGGAAACCATCGACCTCGTCTATGCGAAATATCCCGACGGGTGGCGTGCGAAGGCGAGGGTATTGCCCCACGCCTACGACGCATCGCTCTATCCAACGGCTGCCAGGAAAACCAATCACGTCATTAGCGTCCGGTACCTGGGGAACTTGTTTGCCGGCCGGGGGCCCGAGCCGCTGTTCGAAGCTTTGGCAATCCTGCGAGGTCGGTCGCCCGAATTGCTGTCCCGCGTGCGTTTTGAATTCATCGGCGAGGCGCCGATGGAATTCGTCAATCATCCGTTGCTTTCGCTGCTGCCGGCACAGTGCGCGAAATTCCGTCCCAAGGTGGGTTATCTTCAGTCCCTGGCTCTGGCGAAATCCGCCGATCTTCTGCTGAATATCGATGCCCCGGCAACTACCAGCGTGTTTTTGCCGAGCAAGCTGATCGATTATGTCGGCGCAGGCCGGCCGATCTTCGGTATTTCGCCGCCAGGTACGGCCGCCAGGCTGATCGATAGTCTTGGCGGCTGGGTTGCAGACCCCACGCAGCCCGAGCAGATTGCCGATCAACTGAGCGCGGCACTCGCTTGCGTTGCCGAGGAAAGAACTGAGCCGTGGGGTAATGCCCCGGTCCGAGGCGCCTATGAGGCAAGGGCGGTTGCCGCCTCGTTTGAGCGGATGATTGCGCAGTTAATGAACGATCCGTCGGCAGCGACGGCCCGGATGGAGCATCGAGGATGAACGCCAAAGCCGCTATTGCCGAGCAGCCTGAGAAGGACCGGTTTTCGTTTGGCGAAAACTGGCTGGCCTTTCTCGATCACCTCGACGATGAACGCATCGGCGAAGCGGAACGATCCTTGCAGGCGTTGTGCGGACTGGAGCGGCTCGACGGCATGCGCGTTCTCGATATCGGCTCGGGCAGCGGATTGTTTTCGCTCGCCGCGCGCCGCCTCGGCGCTATCGTGCATTCCTTCGACTACGATCCACAAAGTGTCGCCGGCACCCGAAAGCTGAAGGACCGCTTTTTCCCGGGCGATTCGTCCTGGGTTGTGGAGCAGGGATCGATCCTGGATCGATCCTACGTCGCGGGCCTCGGGACTTATGATATCGTCTATTCTTGGGGCGTTCTGCATCACACCGGTGCGATGTATGACGCCATCGCCAACGCCGTATCGTGCGTCAAGCCCGATGGCATGTTCGCATTCGCGCTGTATCGCAAGACGCGTTTGTGCGGTCTTTGGAAATTCGAAAAGCGGTGGTACGCCAAAGCGTCACCTGCCGCTAAGAAATTTGCGCGATCGGTATTCATCACCGGTTTGCGCTTGGCATTTTTGGTGGCGCGGCGAGACTTCGCGGCCTACGTCGCCAATTATAAGAGCAGCCGCGGCATGAGTTTTACGCACGATGTGCACGACTGGATGGGTGGCTATCCCTACGAATCCATTGCGCCGGCGGAAGTGACGATGCTTATGAACAGATTGGGGCTTGAGCATGTTCGCAGCAATGTAGGTCCTTACGGCACGGGCATTTTCGGCTCCGGCTGCGACGAATACGTCTATCGGCGGGGTGATTCCTGACTCAGCGATTTACTCAACGACTAAGATTTCTTCATGACGGAAGCACGGGAAGCGTATGACGTCGCCTGACGTTCTTTTCGTTGTGGGAGAACTGGAGATTGGCGGGACCGAGCGGCATCTGCTGAACGTGAGCCGACGGCTCCGTCAGGCCGGCTGGCGGGTGTGCGTCTACAGTCTTGCAGGGTCAGGTCCGCTGCGTGGTGACCTGGAATCAGCGGGCATAAGAGTTGTACTTCCGCCGATTGGTAGATCGGCAATCCCGAACATATTGATTCTTCGAATCTTACGAATTGCTGTTGCCGCTATCCATTTGACATACATCATGGTGCGGGAGCGGCCGCGCATTGCGCACTTCTTCCTGCCAGCTGCTTATCTGGTCGGCGCAACGGCGGCATCATTCGCTCGTATCAAGATCCGGGTTATGAGTCGTAGAAGCCTGAACACGTATCAGCAAGCCTATCCTGTGGTTCGGCGGCTCGAAATGAAATTGCATGGAAGCATGGATGCTGTGCTCGGTAATTCAATTGCCGTGGTCCGCCAGCTTCATGATGAAGGCGTAGCTGCTGACAAACTCGGACTTATTCTCAACGGAATAGAACTACCTTCCGTCTCTTCGGGCGACAGGACAAGTGTTCGATCATCGCTTGAAATCGACGAGGAGACTCTGGTCTACGTCATTGTAGCCAATCTGATCCCCTACAAAGGGCACCTCGACCTTGTCACGGCCTTCGGAATTGCGAACGTCCAGATCGGCCAGCGGTGGCGGCTTCTGATCGTCGGGAGGGACGACGGAGCGGGACCTGAAATTCGTGCGCTGGCTAAGAATCTAAACCTAGACGACAAGATATCGTTTTTGGGATTGCGCTCGGACGTGAAAAACCTGATGTCGGCGAGTGATGTTGGTATACTTTCCTCACACCAGGAAGGGTTTTCAAACTCGATCCTCGAAGCGATGGCGGTGGGTCTTCCGATGATCGTCACCGATGTCGGGGGCAACGCGGAAGCTGTGCTTGCCGGCGAAACCGGCCTGGTAGTCCCGCCACAGCGTCCTGATGCGCTGGCCGAGGCTCTGGTGAGGCTCGCGCGCGATCCACCCTTGCGCAAAGCGTTGGGCGAGGCTGGCCGCGCACGGCTGCAAGCGCATTTCCTGCTTGATGGCTGCGTTAAGAAATATCAGGCTTTGTATCGCGGGTTGCTAGGAGGAAAGAGTCCTCGCGACATTCCCGAGGTTACTGTGGCGAATGGGCAGACCAGCGAGCCTAACCCCATCGTTCACGCCAGGCTTCAAACATGAGGACATCCCAAAGCAGGTATTGCCAGTTTCGCCGTCCGGACAGATGCTCCGTCCAGTACTTACGTATTACCGCGACGTCAAAGAAACCATTCTCTTCCAGCCGTTTCTCGGAGAGCAGAGCCTCTGCCCATTCTCGCAGCGGGCCACGCAGCCATTCGCTGAGGGGAACGCCAAATCCCATCTTGGGGCGTTCGACAAGAGTTTTCGGAACGTGCCGATAAAGAACCTGGCGCAAGAGCCACTTACTGACACCGCCGCGAATCTTTGCCGATTGCGGAAGTCGCCAGGCTAATTCCACGACCCTATGATCGAGGAGGGGTACCCGCGCCTCAAGGGCGACGGCCATGCTCGCTCTATCGACTTTCGTCAGAATATCGTCGGGAAGATAGGTCACCAAATCGAGGAACTGCATTCGGTCGAGCAGATCGGGAAAATCGGCCCGCACGGATTTTTCCCACAGGACGCCTCGGGTTTCGGATACGCCGGGGGTGATTTGGTTTGGCTCCCAGTGGCTGACAAGTCTTCTGTACAGCTCATCGGCATCATCCAACCTCAGGACAGACGCAGCCTTATGAATCTTGTCGCCAGCTTGCGAACGATGGAGGTTGCGCGGGAGACGTCCAAAAATTTGGTTCCACCACTCTGGGCTCAGAGAGGTTAGTCCCGTCGCGAAGGCTTTTCGCGCGGATTTGGGCAGGAGCGAAAGTGTGCGCCACGAGCGCTGCGTTAGTTGATAGCGGTTATAACCGGAAAACAATTCGTCGCCGCCATCGCCCGACAGCGCGACGGTGACGTGCTTGCGGGTCATCGCTGAAACAAGGTAAGTCGGGATTTGCGATGAATCGGCGAACGGTTCGTCGAACATTTCAGCAAGCTTCGGCACGACTTCGAGCGCCTCCCGCGAGGTCACTGTGAGCTCGGTGTGGTCAGTTCCAAGGTGTCTGGCGATCGCGGCGGCGTGAGGGGCTTCGTTAAATTCGGCTTGTTCGAACCCAATAGAGTACGTCTTCACGGATCCCGAATTTGCAGCCTTCATCAGCGCCACGACGGTCGATGAATCGATTCCTCCGGAAAGAAACGCTCCGAGCGGCACATCCGCCATCATCCGCTTGCCGACGGCATCGATGAGGAGATTCTCGAGGCGATCGATCAGCGCTGCATCATCTTCATTGAGTGGATCTCGAAGTCCATCAAGAGCAACCCGCCGGGCATCCCAGAATTTCTCGAGCTGCGGTTCGCGGCCAAGCGCTAACGTCAGAATGGTCCCCGGTTCGAGTTTGTAGACATCCTGATAGATCGTGTGGGGGGCGGGGATGTAATTATGCCGCATGAAGGATGCGACCGCTTCCGGTTTGATACGCGGGGTCCACCCTGAATGCTGACGAAGGGCTTTCAGTTCTGAGCCGAACATGAACAGTCCGCCGGCCTTCGCCCAATAGATCGGCTTGATGCCGAGCCGATCACGGATCAGCGTCAACGTCCGCTCTCGCTTGTCCCAAATCGCGATCGCGAACATGCCGATCAATCTATCGACGGTCCGGCGGATGCCGTATCGCGCGACCGATTCCAGCATGACTTCGGTGTCAGAATGTCCGCGAAATCGATGGCCCGTCGCTTCGATTTCGGCCCGGATCGGGAGGTGGCTGTAGACCTCGCCATTATAGGAGATGACGAAGCGTTCGTCGGCCGAAAGCATCGGCTGATGTCCGGCGGGCGAGAGATCGACGATCGACAAGCGGCGATGCACAAGTGCGACGCCGGCGTCAGTGTCGATCCAGACACCGGAATCGTCAGGCCCGCGATGCTTTAGGCTAAGGTTCATCGCGTTTGCGGTGGATCTTAGTTGATCTGCGGATGCCCGGTGCGCCGGGTCAGCGATAAATCCCGCGATTCCACACATCGTTCTATGCAATCTGCAATTTGGATGAAGCCGAAGTGATTATCACGATCGGGCCATGTTTGCTAATCTTACGCGAGAGGAATGAAAAGCGACGAAACCTTGCAGATCGGCGAAGCAACGGGGGATATATCTCGTTCGTCCTGACCGGTACAGCCAATTATGGTCGGCTGTCGCGCCATGATATCGACTCTTATCATCGATCTTGGGACCGCCAGAACGCCGGATTCGCTGGTGTTTCGAAGAGCAAAAATCTGGCTATTGGCCCATCTGTATGCGCGTGAAACCGCCAAGGGGAATAACCTTGACATCTCGGGCCTCTACCCCTTGCGGTCTTCACAGGGGTGCGGCTAAACAATCGACTGAATTGTGTCAATGGCGTCCCGAGAGCTTGGAATTTGCTTGATGTCGCACCGGCGGAAGATCGCGGTTATTGGATTGGGCTATGTAGGACTACCGGTGGCGGTAGCCTTTGCGCGCGCGGGCAGCCCAGTCGTCGGCTTCGATATTGACGAGACGCGCGTCCGCGAATTGAGCGCCGGCCAAGATCGCACACGCGAGGTCGCGACTTCGGACCTGAAGCACCCTTCGCTGAACTTTACTTGTGACGCAGGCGGTCTTCAGGCCGCCGATTTTTTTATCGTGACCGTTCCAACTCCGATTGACGCGGCGCGAAGGCCCGATCTTCGTGCCATGTTCGATGCCTCGTGCATCGTTGGATCCGCGCTCAAGAAGGGCGACATTGTCGTCTATGAATCCACGGTTTATCCCGGCGCCGTCGAAGAGGAGTGCGTGCCGATCCTTGAGCAATGCTCGGGTCTCAAGGTCGGTTCGGATTTCAATGTTGGATATTCCCCGGAACGTATCAATCCCGGCGACCAGCAGCATCGTTTTGAGTCCATCGTCAAGGTGGTTTCGGCGCAGAATCCGGAGACCCTCGATGTTGTGGCAGAGGTTTATGGATCGGTCGTGAAAGCCGGCATTCACCGCGCGCCCTCGATCAAGGTCGCCGAGGCGGCAAAGGTGATCGAAAATACCCAGCGCGACCTCAACATCGCGTTCATGAACGAATTGTCGCTCATTTTACGGGCGCTCGATATCGACACTGGCGACGTACTCGCTGCGGCACGGACAAAATGGAATTTCCTGCCGTTTCAGCCGGGCCTTGTCGGCGGCCACTGCATTGGCGTTGATCCCTATTATCTGACTTTTCGTGCCGAGAAGGCGGGCTATCACCCCGAAGTCATTCTGGCCGGCCGTCGGATCAACGATGGTATGGGCCAGCGCGTTGCGCGGGAATGTGTTCGAGGTCTGCTTCGTCGAAAGGGCACGGGGGGTGTTGTCACGATACTTGGCGTGACCTTTAAGGAAGACGTGCCGGATACGCGCAACTCTCGCGTGGTCGATATCGTTCGAGAACTGGAGTCATTTGGTATCCAGGTTCAGGTGCACGATCCCTTGGCAAATGCTGCAGACGCTAGGCACGAATACGGTATCGCGCTCACTGAATTAGAGGCGTTGCGGCCCGCGGATGCGGTCATTTTGGCGGTTGCACACCGAAGTTATCTCGAGGGCGGCTGGCCGCTTGTTCAAAAACTTTTAGCCGGCGGCGCGGGTCTTGTTTTGGATGTAAAGATGAAGCTTGATCGAGACTCGAAGCCGGCCGGAATCGAGTTGTGGCGGCTGTGAGCGCGGGACCGGAAAGAAGATGACCGACGACGCGATACTTGTCACCGGAGCGGCCGGCTTTATCGGGTTTCATGTTGCACAAAGGCTGTTGTCGGCCGGACGCAAGGTTGTTGGCCTCGATAGTCTGAACGACTACTACGATCCCAAACTCAAAGAAGCGCGCCTCGACAACTTGAAGCGCCAGTCCGAATTCACCTTCGTGAAGCTCGGTCTTGCAAATCGCACTTCAACGAAAACGCTCTTTGAGCATCACCACTTTCAAGTGGTGATTCATCTTGCCGCGCAGGCAGGCGTTCGCTATTCGTTGCAAAATCCGCATGCCTATGTTGATGCCAATATCGAAGGGTTCATCAATGTGCTGGAGGGGTGCCGGCACAACGATTGCAAACATCTTCTGTTTGCGTCGTCATCTTCGGTGTATGGCGCGAACACCAAATTGCCGTTTTCCGTGCAGGACAATGTCGATCACCCGATCAGCCTTTATGCCGCATCTAAAAAGGCCAACGAACTGATGGCTCACGCTTACAGCCATTTGTATCGTCTTCCGGCGACTGGTCTTCGGTTCTTTACCGTGTATGGACCCTGGGGTCGCCCGGACATGGCGATGTTTATTTTTGCGAAAGCCATTCTCGAAGGAAAGCCGATCAAGCTTTTCAACCACGGCAACATGCGCCGGGACTTCACTTACATCGATGATGTGAGCGAGGCGGTCGTGCGGCTTATGGATCGTCCGCCACAGGGAAACCCGGCCTGGTCGGGGGATAAACCTGATCCTTCAACCAGCGCTGCGCCGTGGAAGATTTACAACGTCGGCAACAACCGTCCCGAAGAACTCATGCACGTGGTATCTCTGCTTGAGAAGGAATTCGGCCGCACCGCTATCAAAGAAATGCTGCCGATGCAGCCCGGGGATGTGCCCGCGACCTACGCTGATATCGAAGATCTGGCCCGCGACATCGGGTTCAGGCCCCTAACAGCGATTGAAGACGGCATCAGCCGATTCGCAAAATGGTTTCGCGAATACCACAAGGTGTGAGAAACGGGCGTTTATGCAGTTTCGGTTTCGCGCTCTTGGAAGAGCCTCTCGACCAGGTTCTGATATTTTGCCAGTGCGCTGCCTTTACTGAATTGCATCGCCTTTTCGGCCGCGCGTGCGCCCTTCAATCCGGTTTCCTCGTCGGAGGCGATCTTTATCGTGGCGGCTAGTTCGCGTGGATCGCCCGGGGTCACTACCCAACCAAGACCGTCTTCCTTCACGGTTAGAGCGGCTTCGGCATCGGGTTCGGAGATAATCAGCACCGGCCGCCCGACGGCGAGGAGGTTATAGAACCGGCTGGGAACCGATACGCCGGCAACATTCCTGCGGTAGGGAATGATCCAGATGTCAGCGGCTGAGAGAAATTCCTCAAGCCTTTCCTCGGGCACCCGATCGACCAGGGTGATGTTGGAAAGGGCTAAATCGACTTGCCTTGCCTTGAGGCGTTCAAAACCCATTCCCCAGCCTGAGAGCAGGAAGTGGATGGTTGGGTCATTTTGCAATAGCAGGGCCGCATCAAATACGACGTCAGGATCATGCGTAAAGCCAAGATTGCCGGAAAGCCCGACTACAAAGCACGCGTTAGACTGACTTCGGTAAACACTACCGGGTGCGACGGGCCGGACGCCGAGGGGTAGCGTCGCCCAATTCGGAATGAACATGATCTTATCCCGAGTCATCCCCCTGTAGCGCATAAGAAGATCTTCCATATCGCGCCCGATGATTACGATGCTGTTCAAGGCTCGAAACATGAGTCCGTTGGCTACGCGAATGATCCTGGTTGCAATCGAAGTTGGCTGCAAAAGCCCAGTCATGACTAGTACGTCGGGATAGAGATCGTGCAAGATCAGAATCGTTTTGGCTCGCTTGATTCGTGCGGCCGTCGTCACCGCATACGGCAGGACAAATGGTGCGGTGACGGTCAGGACGACGTCGCCTCGGTTCAATCTTTTGAAAAGCGCTATGAATGTTCGTATTGCAAAAATTGTCTCCAGCACCGCGCGTTTTACTAGCGCGGTTTTTTCAGATATCGAATTTTTGATCTCTACGACAATTGGTTGATCCGCATTTTGCGCAGTGCGGGGAAGGGCACCCGAACCGGAAAGAACCAATACTTCAAAAGTTTTTGCAAGATGTGTCGCGATGGTAGTGATTATGCTGGCAGTCGTACCAGGGTCGGGAGCGTAGTGTTGGCTCACAATCACGACTTTTCGGGATTTGCGAATTGACGCCATTCGAAGTGCCGGTAGACCCACAAAGCGATGGTTAGAGGGAGCGATAACATCTTAGGTGCGGTATTTCTAGCGGTGGTTAGCCTCGGCGCTGGGGTGGGGCCGCTTTTCAGTCAACAGCCTGGTTGCGAGTACGATGCCGCCGCATTTGAGCCCTAGTGTTCTATTTCATCAGACTTAGTTAGTCGATCGAACCTACTCTGATGCGACGGGCCACAATGCGAGCGTCCGTAACACTGTTGTTCTGTTTCATGCTCGCGGCGTGCGCGCCCGCCGTGCAGATGCCGCCCGTTGTCTATACTCCCCCGTCGATGCCCTCCCTGACCGCCACGAGTGAAGGAATCAAGAAAGCCGCGACGGAAGCCAAGCTCATCGACCCGATGGAGATATCGGACTTACGCCAAACCGATCACGGCCCAGGCCGCTTTTTCCTGTGCATGCGCGGGGTGGAATCGAAATATCGCCAAGTCCGTACCTATGCCGTGTTCTTCGATAACGACGTCTACAAGGGTTTGAGAATACCGGTCATTCTGGACGACTGCGAAAAGCAGGACTATCGCCCGTTCCCCTAGAGGCCGCCTCAGTTGGCGGCCTCGTTCATTTTCGTTTTGCACCCCGAAGGTTTGGTCCGCTTCTTGGCGCTTTTTCGCGTCGATTGCTTCAGCTGGGATTTCGTGGGCTCTTGACTCGCCCTCCAAGCTCCGGCGCAAGCAGGCCTCAAGCTTGGTCGCTCTGCCGTGTTTCCGAACCGTTCATCTGTATCGGCCGTCCCTCGGTGAAAGGCGCGCTTTCCCGCCGAAGCGTCGTGGTCCACAGTTCTTTCGCCGTTTCCAACGGGGCGATGCCCAAGTTGGCCCACCATGCGGCTTCATTGCCGTGACGGTGTAAAAGCTGATGATGTTCGCGACAGAGTGGCACGGTAAATTCGTCGCTGACCTTTCGTCCAAGAGCTCGGGGTTGGGCAAATTTGAGATGGTGGGCATCACATGGGGAGCGCCGGCAGATCAGGCAGGGCTGCGCCGCAACGAAGACGAGGTGGGCTTTGTTGCGCGCTCTGACCGGCTTGCGCAATGGCGTAACTTGTCGATCCGGCGACGGCCTCTTATCGGTGATCCGCGTCGAGGCTTTGTCGATGGGATCAGCGGCTCCAGCTTCGGGATTGGCGGCAATTGGAGCGCTCCCTGGCTCGGAGGAATCACCCCAAACATCGCGATCCAAGCCATCCAAGACAATCCGATAGGCGCTTTCAATGGCAACCGCATCGTCTGTCGTGAGTGTATTTTTCGCAAGCAATCTCCGCTGTGCCCACAAAGCAAGATCGTCGATGTTCTTAAGGCCATTGATTTCGGAGATCAGTTGGTCGCGCAGTACAGCTGAAGGTTCTGATGCAAGGGCTTGTTTTGTTTGCCGCGGCTTGTGAACCGATCCATTCGTAGGCTTCGGGCTATTTTGGGCGGCGAGACCCGAGCCTGAAGGAACCTGGCTCACCGGAGACGGTTCGACCAACAGATCAGGCGCATCCAGGTCGTCCTCGCCGGCGATGCCCACCAGTGCGAACAGCGCGTAGCGCCGGGCATAGCTGAGTGCCGCTCCCATGCGGTGCGGCGTGGCCGTCTCACCGATTGCGCAGACCGGCCAGTCTGAGGAAATCCATTCCCCAGATGCGTGTGCTAACAGCGTCGTGAGCTGGATCTGGCCGGTGGCCTGATCGATCGTGGTTGACTGTACCGTGGCGATCTCGTGCTGGCCAAGGGTCTTGCGCACGATATCTAGCCCGCTCGCAAGCGAGGCATAGCGAAACGTCCGGTCGCCCTCGCGGGGGAAGGGCGAGCGGATAGTGGCAATCAGCGATTTTTCCGGGTTGGTAAGCTCACCTTGGGCCTTGGCGAGCGCCGAGGCGAGGGCGCCAATGGATTCACTGGAGCGGTGCATCGGTTACCTCCGTTTCCAAAAGTTCGAAGCTGATGGCTCCGGATTTGGAGCGCTTCGCCTTTAGCCCGTGCCCGGTGGCCTCCTTGGCGTCCTCGGGCACCAGCTTCTTGAGGTCGGCCTTGGCACCCTCATGCTCCTGATAGGCTGGTCGGGTTCGGCGGAATGAGGTCGCGAGTTCTGCCCAGCTATTTGAAGAACTCATGTCGACGATCCGTACCGCCGCCAGCCTTGGCCGCGGCGGCTCGATCCCGAACAGGTGCGGTACTTCGCCGCTCGTGACGCAGTGCCAGAACTTCTTCTCGGCAGTGAGCAGCAGGTGCTGGTACATCGGATCGGCATGGATCGTAAGTTCAACCCAACTACCGCCGCCCGTGATGATCGACAGCACCGCAGACTTGGAATTGGAGACCCACATATTGTGCTGCAATTGAGCCATGTGCTTTTCGGCAGCGGCTTCCTCCGAGAAAGTCCAGGGCAGCATGAATTTGGCTTCGAACACGGCGTCGCCGGGATCTACCTGACCGTCGAGCGTAGCCGCCATCCATTTATGGACCGGGTGCTGGATCCTCCGCTGCACATGCTTAATCGCGTGCCCGGTATTGCGCTCATACCAGCGCCGGTTGAGGTCCTCGGTCACGGTGCCAAGCTGGACAATGAGGTTGCCGGAGAGGTCCTCAGGCTCCACTTCGCCGCGTTTCTCGCGCCAGAGCCGAAGCAGGGCGGGTTCGTCGTCGCCCATAACGATCCGGGCGTCCGAGCCGCCGAGGAAAGACCGTCGGTGTATGCTATGGGCTGATTCGGAAAACGGCCCAGGCATTGCTATTTCTCCCCAAACGAACCAGTGGGCTTGAATTCGATACTAAAAGTATCTATCAAAATGGCAAATTCGTCAATACTAAAAGTATCAATACGTCAAATAAAAGCGGCCCGCGCTCTTTTAGCTTGGTCGCAGGAGGAGCTAGCGGCAGCTGCGCTGGTGTCAGTTCCAACAATAAAGCGGCTGGAAGCAGGTGATGGCCCGCTCGGCGGACGCAGTGAAACAAACGAAAAAATACGAAAGGCTTTGCAAGTGGCGGGCGTCGAGTTCATCGACGAGAACGGTGGCGGACCCGGCGTGCGGCTTCGAAAGCCGGTGCGCGGAAAATCGGGGAAATGAAAAGATGATCCTCGAGCTATCAAAGCTAACGGTTTTGACAAAGGGGCCTCTGGTAGCCACATTTAATCCATGCGCTCCGTTGGCCTCAAAACGCTCAAGAATAAGCTGAGTGAGTATGTTCGGCTCGCCGCCGCCGGCGAGACGGTTCTGGTCACCGATCGCGACCGTGTTGTTGCGCAACTCGGCCCACCGAGCCCCACTCGAAGCCCGGTGACGTCGGACGCCCCGTTGTCAGACGCCTTCCGGCAAGGTTGGATGACGCCGCCGATCTCGGTCGGGCGCGGACCACCACGACGCCAACCGGTAATGACGCTCGCCGAACTCTTGGGCAACCTGCAGCGCGATCGGGCGGATCGATGATTATCTCGACAGCTCCGTGGCGCCCGCACACCTGTCAGCTGAAGATCGGCTTCCGCCAGATGCGCTCTGGGAGGAGCAACTGGTGTCGCGCCGGCTTCTCGAGTGCGGGGGTTCGGAACCGTATCATGCGCACCAGCTCAGCATTCGCATGGCGTCGCGATGCGTAATCTAATCGACCAAAGGACGACGCCTTCGACGTAGAGATCGTAGACTACCATAGGGGATAGCATATGCCATTCCCAACACATCCAGGCAGCTTCTTGAAGCGTGAATTAAAAGCGCGGGAGCTCAGCGCAAATCGGCTCGCACTCGATCTCGGCGTACCGTCCGGGCGCATCACGGACATACTCAATGGACGCCGGTCAATCACCGCAGATACGGCCATCAGGCTTGGCCGATATTTTGGGAAACCGTGCCCAATTCTGGCTTGACCTGCAGAGCCAGTATGACATCGCCGTTATCGAGCGTGAACACGGTCCCGAGATCG
>Ga0209167_10000207_pt1 | contig 55012 bp, 38 predicted proteins | sample Coa_R1_9_FD_187154 | JGI IMG/M metagenome (GOLD analysis project Ga0209167, IMG submission 187154) | Surface soil microbial communities from Centralia Pennsylvania, which are recovering from an underground coalmine fire - Coalmine... | ecosystem: Environmental > Terrestrial > Soil >...
GCCAGCATGGTTGTCAAAAACTCTTCCAGCCGATCCGCGCAAGCTTGCAGTTCTCGGGCATTCATGCCTCCAGAGTGTACATTGTGCGGCTGGAAGAGTCAATATTAACTTAACGTAGTAGTACTAGGGGACTGAACCGCAAGCCAGCAGTAACCCAACGCTCCCGAGCGCGGGCCTTCAAGCGAAACGTTCCACTCTTCGCATTCCGGCCGGGCTCCAATGCATTCGCGAATCAGCGCCTCGAGCCGGGCTCGAAGGTCAGCGTGAGGAATCTCGGTAATTTGGATCGTGAGTGTCAACGTGTCCAATCCCGGGAAACTTTCCCAGCTATCTGAATAGTGGAACTGGGCCGAACAATCTGTGACCTGGCTCACGCATCCCTGTGACGTCATCTCCGCTTTGGGGCGGCGGCGGTGTTGACGACAGGGTTGGCAGCGTCGACATTGACTTGCCGCGGCGCGCAAGATACGATTACCGCTTTCCATGGAGCTTCCAAACTCATGATCGGCACAACGATCTCTCACTATCGCATCACCGACCGGCTGGGCGGCGGCGGCATGGGTGTGGTCTACCAGGCTGAGGACACCAAGCTCGGACGCCACGTCGCCCTGAAGTTCCTTCCCGAAGACCTGGTGCGCGACCGCCAGGCGCTGGAGCGCTTCCAGCGTGAAGCGCGCGCCGCCTCAGCGCTCAACCACCCGAGCATCTGCACCATCTACGAAGTTGACGAAGCCGACGGCCAGCCCTTTATCGCCATGGAGTTGTTGGAGGGCGATACGCTCAAGCACCGCATTGAGGGCAAGCCGCTCAAGACCGGCGAGCTGCTGGAGCTTGCGATCCAGATTGCCGACGCGCTCGACGCCGCTCACTCCAAAGGCATCGTGCATCGCGACATCAAGCCGGCGAACATCTTCGTGACGCGGCGCGGTCAAGCTAAAGTGCTGGATTTTGGACTGGCCAAGCTCTCGCCGCTGGGGCGTCGCGCGGCGGATGGCACGGGAGTCACCGGCGAGATTACGGGCGCGACGGTAGGCCTGACGGCGGCGGACGTTCTGACGAGTCCGGGCATGGCGCTGGGCACCGTGGCTTACATGTCGCCCGAGCAGGCACGCGGGGAAGAAGTGGACGCGCGCAGCGATCTGTTCTCCTTCGGGGTGGTCCTCTACGAAATGGCGACGGGGCGTACGGCTTTCTCCGGCAGCACGGCGGCGGTCATCTTTGAAGCCATCATGAACCGGGTACCGACCCAACCCTTGAGGCTGATTCCTGACCTGCCCGCGGAACTGGATCGCATCATCAATAAAGCTTTGGAAAAGGACCGCCGGCTGCGGTACCAGGGCGCCTCGGAACTGTTGTCAGACTTGCGGCGATTGAAACGCGATACCGACTCGGGGAAGGAAGTTGCGGCAGGCGCTCGTCGACTCGAGGGGGTGGGTGCCGTGCCGCGCGCCGAGAAATCCGTCGCCGTGCTCTATTTTGAGAATCTGAGCGGCAACAAGGAGGACGAATACTTCCGCGACGGCATCACGGAAGACGTCATCACGGAGCTGTCAAAAATCAAGGATCTGCGGTTGTTCTCGCGCTCCGCCGTGCTGCCCTATCGCGAGAAGCCGGTGACCGGAGCGCAAGTCGGGCGCGAGCTCAATGCCACTTACGTGCTCGAAGGCAGCTTGCGCCGGGCGGGCAACCGGCTGCGCCTGAATGCGCAGTTAGTGGAAACGAGCTCGGGGCACACTATCTGGGCAGAACGCTACGACCGCCAGATGGAGGACGTGTTCGCCATCCAGGATGAAATCGCCCGCAGCATCACGCAGGCCCTGCGCATTACCCTGTCGCCGCAGGAAGAGAAAGCCATCGCGCGGAAGCCCACGGAGAACGCCCAGGCTTATGATTCCTGCCTGCGTGGGCGGAACTATACCCGCCGCGAGACCAGGCTCGACCTCGAATACGCCTTACAGATGTTCGAGCACGCCATCCAGCTCGATCCCAATTTCGCGCTAGCCTACGCGGGTCTGGCTAACACCTGCGGTCTGATTTACGAGTGGCACGAGCATAAAGCCTCGTGGCTTGAACGAGGCACGGCGGCGTGCGACCGCGCCCTGGCTATCGACCCGCAACTCGCCGAAGGACTGGTGGCTCGAGCCCGGCTCTGCTACGCCCAGAGGCGATACGACGAAGCCAGCGAGTACGCGCGGCTGGCCATCGAGCGCAAGCCGAATTGCGACGGCGCTTATATGATCCTGGGGCGCGCCTATTTCGCCTCCGACCGGCTGAATGAGGCTGCCACCTTGATCGAGCGCGCCGTCGATACCAGCGGCGACGACTACAACATGTATATTCCTTTCGTTCTGACGCTGGAACGGCTCGGGCGCGTTGAAGATTCGCGTTCCTTGCGGCAGCGCCACATTCAATCCCTCGAGAAGCAGCTCGAACTCGTCCCCGACGACCTTCGAGCCCGCATCCTGCTTGCGTCGACCTACGCCTACCTCGGAAGGCAGAGCGACGCCATCCGGGAGCTCGACAAGGCCGTCACCTTGCGCCCCAACGATCCGAACACGTTGTACAACGCCGCTTGCACCTACGGGCTTCTGGGACTCAAGTCCGAGGCCATGTCTTACCTGAAGCGGGCTCAGGCGTGTGGCTATGCCAACATGGATTGGGCGTGCCGTGACTCCGACCTCGCCTGCCTGCATGACGACCCTGAATTCCAACGGTTGTTCGGGCAGGCCTCGCACAAGGACTAGCCTTCCTCGACTGATCCGAATTCCACTGGCAGCCAACCCTTGCTTCGCGGACGCGCGTCAGAGTTGATTTCGGGTATATACTCCCGTGGCCCGAAAGGCCAGGGGAATCCGGCGAGCGCAGGGGGTGGCGCGTCCGACTGAGGAGGAAAGGGCGATGACCGACGACCAGAATTCGCTGATCGATACCGCCGTGGGTAATTTCTTTCACGCATCGACTCAGGCAAGCGATGCCGGAAGCGTGTTGGGACTCGTCTTCCTGGGGCTGATGCAGGTGGCCAACGCTGTCTCGAACCAGGTGAGCGATTCCGCCGCACAGGGTCTCGCGCAAACGGCCGGTCACAACTTCAACAACGCGTCGTTCGCCGTCGGCAGCAGTGTCACCCTCGATGACGTGCAGAGCCTCGCGCTGGGCCTCCAGCAACTCGCGGCGGCTATAAAGGCGCTGAACTAGTTCTTTGGTTCTGGAAGTGGTCCGACGCGCGGGCCTTCCAAGTGCTGACGTCCGCTCAATTCACTAGACGCTCAGCTTCATCGGGCATTCGTCTCCCGGCGGCGTCACCCGCCGCTCATCGCTATCCTGATTAGCTGGCAACCTTCCTGCCTGCTATCATCATCGTAGAAACAGCGTCGGAAATGGGTCTTGACCGCTGACGAGCCGTCAGCGAAATCCGCCAAACTGATCCAAGGAGGGATCTCTGCTCTATGAAAGTTCGTGCAAGCCTGATCCTGTCGATGGCCGTTGCTTTGATGCTGGCCGCCTCCCTGAATCTTCGCGCTCAGACCTCGGGCGAAGGCATTACCGCCCACGTCGATTACCAGGGAAGCGCCACGAACCTCGGACAATTCACCGTACTGACTCCCAGTGTAGGCTACAACTTTGACGAACACTGGGGAATCGATGCCGGCATTCCTCTCTACTTCGTTCATCCCGAGCGCGACACCCTGACAAACTGGCGTTCGTGGAACAACAGCGTCGGCGACGTCTTCGTCGACGGCCGCGTCTCCTATCCCAACGAGATGGTGAACTACTCTTCCGTCCTCACCGTGTCCGCACCCACGGGCAGCTTCCCGCGCGGCTTCAGCACGGGCCGCGTCACGGGTGACTGGTACAACCACTTCGACCGCAGTTTCGGGCGGATTACGCCGTTCGCGGACGCCAGCTTGGGCAATACGCTGGCCGACCGGCACAATCTGGAGCGCCCCTTCCGCACGTTCGGATGGGTGAGCCAGTTCGAAGGTGGGGGCACCTATCGGATTCACCATTCCTGGCAGGTGGGCGCGTCGATGTACGACGTGCTTCCCACCGGCACGCAGAAGATCTACAGCCAGATCTTCGCGCGCGAGCTGGGATTCCCGTTTCTGTTTCCGCCGTTCGTAGCCAACCGCGCCCCGGCGAATCACGACCGCGTGTTCGAGACGGCGTTTGACACCACAGGTCCGGCCAGGATTCTCCGCGACAACGGGTATTCCGGCTGGCTCCAGTTCAACCCCAGCCGCTACGTGAACCTGGAAGGCGGCTACACCCACAGCGTCCGCTACGCGTTTGACGCCGTCTACTTCCGGGTAGGCGTCAACGCCAAATCTGTGGCCAGCCAGATCCGAAGCCACTTCTAAGCCGGTACGCGAAGGCCGCGGTGAGTCCGAACGCCGGATTCACCGTGGCCCTTTTTGTCAGTGATGGAAGGCGCTACTCCGCCCGCAGCGCGTTCATCGGTGAGATGGACGCGGCGCGCTGGGCGGGAATGAGGGCGGCGACGAAGGCGCTCACGGCGAGTGCGCCCGCAGCCAGGGCGAGCGCGAAGGGATCCCAGCTCGCGACGCCGTAAAGCTGCGCGGCGATCAGGCGCCCGGCGCCCACGGCGAGCGGCAATCCGAGGATCAGGCCGATGACCACGCGTTTGAACGCCCCGCGCAACACCATCTCGACCACCTTAGCGCGGTCGGCGCCCAGCGCCATGCGGATGCCGATTTCGTTCGTCCGCTGCGCTACCGTGTAGGCCGTGACGCCATAGAGTCCGACGGCGGCGAGCAGCAGCGCGACGATCCCAAACAGACCCGCGAGACTCGCGACGGCGCGCTCCTGATCGAACGACGATTCCACTTGCTGCTGCATCGTCCGGACGCCGATGATGGTGAGATTCGGATCGACCTCGGCCAGTGTCCGCCGGAGCAGCGGCTCGAGCGTCCCGGCCGGGATATTGGTCACCAGCATGATCCCGCCGATGAAGTGGGTGCGTAATTCGAGCTTCTGCATCAGCTCCTGCTTGTAGTCGATGTACTGCGTGAGCGGCACGTAGAACATGGGGCGCGCCGGGCTGCTCAGGTTGAAGCCGGCGAACTTGGCGTCGCGCACGATGCCGATGATGCGGAAGGTCGAGGCGTTCTCGGGCATGTCGAGGCCGAAATGCTGGTCGATCGGATCCTCGTCGGCTTTGAAGAAGCGCTTGACGAACGCCTGATTGACGATCGCCACGGGCTCCGTGTTCTCGTTGTCGGCGCGGGAGAAGAAGCGGCCGCGCGCCATCTGCATGCCGAGGTTCTGCATGTAGTCGGCGCTGACGCGGTCCCATGAGGCTCCGGCTTGCTCGTCCATCTTGGGCGCCGGATGGCCGGCTACTATGATCAGTTCGCCCCAGTTGTCGGTGAGCGGATTATAGAGCGCCAGTCCGCTGCCCTGAACGCCCGGCAGGCGATCGAGCCGGTCCTCGACCTCGCGGTAAAGCGACTGGAGGCGCGGCCAGGTATAAGTGAGGGGCGGATTCATCACTGAGACCTCCACGCGCCCGTGAATCTTGAATCCGAAGTCCTGATGCTCGAGCTTGTTCAGGCTTCGCGCCAGCATCGTGGCGCCGGCCACCAGCACGACAGAGAGGGTCGCCTGGACGACGAGCAGCGCCTTGCGCGCGAACGACGAGTGGTCGCTGGTGCTGCGGCCCGCCCCGCGCAACGCCTCGATCGGGTCGGTGCGCGTCGCAAACCAGGCGGGCGCCGCGCCGAAGATGACACCGGTCACGAGCGCCAGTACGAACGCGAAGCCCAGCACCACGAGCGACGGCATCGGGCTGATAGGAAGAAACGACGTGCCGTGGAAGGCCAGGCTCAAGAGCAGGCGTGACGCGGCCACCGCCACCACGAGTCCCGCGATGCCGCCTCCGATGGCGAGCACGACGCTTTCGGTCAGCGCCTGCGCCACAATCTGCCGCCGTGCCGCGCCGAGGGCCAGGCGTACGGCCGTCTGGCCGCGACGCGAGACGCCGCGCGCCAGCATCAGGTTGGCAACATTGGCGCAGGCAATCAGCAATACCACGCCGCAAACCGCGAGCAGGATCTGCAGGCTACGCCCGTACTCTTCCTTCATCTCGGCGACGCCTCCGCCGGCGGGAACGACGGCGAGCGTCTGCTTGGGAAGCATGCGGATGACGTCGGGCATCCAGTTCGCCGGATATCCCGAGTCGTACTGTATCCACTGCCGCAGAACGCCGGTGAGGCGCGGCGCCATGCCTTGGATCGAAGCGCCCGGCCGCAGCCGGCCGATCATGCGCAGCCAGGCGGAAACGGATTGGTGCAGCAGAGCGGTCGCGCCGTCGACCATCGGTTCCTGCTGCAACGGGATCCAGACGTCGGGAGGATCGCCGCGCAGCGTTTCGCCGAAAAATCCCGGCGGCGTCACGCCGATGACGGTGAACGGGTGATCCTGGATGAGGAAGGTCGAGCCGACGACCTTGGGGTCCGAGCCGTAGTCGACCTGCCAGGCGCGATGGCTGATGACCGCTACGGGCGGCGCGCCCGGCTTGTCGTCGTCGGGCGTAAACACCCGTCCACCGTAAGCGCCTACGCCGAGCAGCGAGAAATAGCTTCCGGTGACGTATTCGGAGTGCAACGGCCGTGCCGCCGACTCGCTTTCGCGCCGTACGCTGGCGAGCCAGTTGCCGGCCTGGAAAGCCGCCGTCTCTTCAAACTCCGGGGTCTGCGACTTCAGCCGTTCGTACAGAGCGTACGAGAAGAATCCCCAACGGTCCTGTGGCCCGCCTTCCACGCAGCAATCGTCGCCATCGCCGACCCGGTACAGCTGTCCGGGATCCTTGACCGGCAGAGAGCGAAGCATTACGGCGTGAATCAAGGTGAAGATCGCCGTGGTCCCGCCGATTCCCAGAGCCAGCGTGAGTACGGCCGCGGCGGTGAAGACTGGCGAACGCCGGAACTGTCGCACCGCGTAGCGCAGATTACCGAGCAGCTCTTGCATCACAGGGCCTCCTGATTTTCCTAACGAAATTGCTTTGCCAGGTGTTCCCGAAAAACGGACCTCGACCCCTGCCGATCCTCCCCGGCGCGTTCTACTTGAGTGCTGTCTCTATTGACGTGTGAAACGGGCGGCGGTTAGCAGAAGGGCGTGGTCCCCAGTGATTACTGCAACTTCGCGTACTCGGCTTTCGCTTGCTTGAGGATGGGGATATCGGGGTCGGCGTCTTTCCAAAGTGTGAGGAAATCTTTGTAGGCGGCGAGCGCCCGGACGCGCGCCGCGTCGGAATCCGCGCCCTGTGAGATTCGAGACTCTAGAGCGTTGGCGCGCGCGATTCCGAGGTGCGCGAGCGCTCCCGTCCAGCAGTTCCAGACCATACCGCTGTGGTCGACTATTTTCTGAAACTCGGCGGCCGCGGGCGCGCCCTGTCCGGCCGCGAGATACGCTTCACCGCGGACGTAGGCCGTGTAGAGGCTGTTGATATTGACCACGAAAGAGATTTGTCCGAACTCGAGCGGGCCAACCGGCTGGAGGGCTTTGAGGGCCGCCTCGGGATTCTTGCGGTCGAGCGCTACCTGTCCTTGGATCGCCGGCAGCCAGACCGCGTGGAACTGATCGTCGAGCGGATAGCGCTTGCTTAGATCCTCGGCCATCGACTCGGCGCGAGCCGCGTCGCCCGCCATGGCCAGCGCCAGCGCCGCTTCGACCTCGACGCCCTGGCTGGTGGGAGCGAGTTTCAAGCCCTCGGCCACGGCCTGCTTCGCCTCCGCGGCATTGCCAAAGGCGGCTTCGCGCAGGGCGGCATTCTCTTGCCACACAGCGCCGTTTTCCTTGCTGTCAGTTCGAACCGCGGAGTCCACCGCTTGCTGCGTGAGGGCCCGCGCTTTCGCGAGGCGTCCGGCGTAGGCCTCGGTATCCGCGGCGAGCGAAAGCCCGAAGTTCTCGTTCTGGGGCTTGCTTCCCAGCCATTGTAGCTGTTCCGCCATCATCCGTGAATCGCCGGATAGAAAAGCCCCAGCATACTCGGCAGCCCGAAAGATTTGGCCATCCAGCTTGCGCGCTTGGCCCTCCAGGATGGTCTGGCGCGCTTCATCGAAGCGCTGCAGGACGAGCAGGAAGTTCGGGATATTGCTGTAGGGGACGAACCGGGCCGCGTCATCAGGGGCAAGGCGCAGACCTTGCCGCATTGCTTCCAGGGCCTTCTCATACTCCCCTTGCCCGGCATACATAAGGCCCACGTTGGCGTATCCCCGGTAATCTCGCGGGTAGCTCGCAATCTGTTCCTCGTAGGTCTGTGCTGCCTTGCCCAGTTCCCCGGTGACATTCGCATAGTAGTCGGCGGCAATTCCGAGCTTTTCCCGCTCGCTGACATGCTCCCTCAACTGGAACGCCTTGGCGTAGTACTCGGCGCCCCGCCCCACTTGTGCCAAGCTGCTATACTGTGCGCCCAGAGCCGCATATCCCATGGCGAAGTTCGGGTCGAGCTGGATGGCACGTTGGAAGTCAGAGAGGGCGGCGTCCGAGTTGTCCTCGCGACGGGCCTTTTGACCTTGCGTGTAGGCTTTCAGGGCTTCGAGCGAAGAGGTGGTGGCGTCGGCGAGCGGAACATCAAACTTCTGCACGGTCGAGAGCGATTCCCCGAGCTTGCCGCGCAGGTTGGACGCCGCCGTGCCCAGAGCGTCGAGCACCTTCTCCTTTGCTGGCGCGGTTACCTGCTCCTCGGCGAGCAAGTCGCTGGTCTGGCAATTGATCGCCTTGAGCCCCACCACGTACTGGCTGCCCAGCGCGGCAATCGACCCCGCAATGTAAGCCTTGCTCTCCGCCCGCTGGCAAAGGTCGCGGGCCACGTCGGGCGTGAGCCCGGTGCCGGTCGGCCTGGCCATCAGCTTCAGCGTCGCGGCCACTTTGCTGTCAGGTAGCACGTTCAGGAACGGCGACTGGTTGAGTGCCACCGTCAGCGCCTGCTTCAGCGTGTCATCGAAGACCGGATCGCCGGTGCTGTTCGCGAAATCGGCCAGCACCACGGTGTCCCGCTCGGAGAGTGGTTTCGCCCGATGCGAAAAATAATAAAGTCCGCCCGCGATCAACGCCACAACGACGATGACCGCCAGAGCGACGGTCTTCCAGAGTGGCTTCTTGGGAGCTTCGACGGCGGCGGGAATCGCCGCCGCCGATGTTGATAGCGGACTCGGAGGCGACGCGGCGACCGAACCTGAAATCGGCGTGGCGACCGAGCCGGATGCGGGTGTGGTCTGCATCGCCGCCGCCATCGAAGAGGAAGAGGCAGCGGGAGTCGCGCCCGACCCCGGCATCGGCGCGGCCTGCGTCGCCGCCGGGGTGGATCCGCTGGTCTGTACCGCTCGCTGCGTGCCACTGTCCTGCGCGACCGGCGTCATACCCGAGCGGCCCGAGTCCGTGTCGCGCTTCAGCCGCTGCAAATCGGCTCGCATGTCCGCCGCGTGCTGATAGCGCAGGTCGCGGTCTTTCTCGAGCGCCTTATAGATGATGTCTTCGAGCTTGGCGGGAAGGTCGGGATTGAAGCGGATGGGCGGCGCCGGAACGGAATCGAGTATGGCCTTGAAGATGACGCCCGAACTCTCGCCGCGGAAGGGCGTGGTGCCGGTCGCCATTTCGTAGAGCACCGCGCCGAAGCTGAAGAGGTCGGTGCGCGTGTCGAGTTCCTTGGCGCGCACTTGCTCCGGCGACATGTAGACCACAGTGCCCATCATCGTGCCTGGACTCGTCAGGTGCTCCTCACCCAGCGTCTGCGTGATGGACGACCCGGCCGACCCGCCACCCGGCGTCACCTTGGCCAAGCCGAAGTCCAGAATCTTGGCGTGTCCGCGCTTGGTGACGAAAATGTTGGCGGGCTTGATGTCGCGATGGACGATGTTTTCCGCGTGTGCGGCGTCAAGCGCGTCCGCTGCCTCGATGGCGATCGGAAGCAGCACTTCGAGGTCGAGCGGCCGGCCCGAGATCCTGTGTTTCAAGGTGACGCCGTCGAGGTATTCCATGGCGATGAACGCCTGGCCGTTCTCCTCGCCGATGTCGTAAATCGTGCAGATGTTGGGGTGGTTCAAGGCGGACGCCGCCTGGGCCTCGCGGCGGAATCGGCCGAGGGCCTGCGGGTCGCGGGCCACCTCATCGGGCAGGAATTTCAGGGCGACGAAGCGGTGGAGGCGCGTGTCCTCCGCTTTGTAGACGACACCCATCCCGCCGCCGCCCAGCTTCTCAATGATGTGGTAGTGCGATATAGTTTCGCCCAGCACTGAACGAGGTCCCCGGCCTCAGTGAGTACGGCAGGGGAATCTTACGTCCGGGAAATGGGTAAGTCAACGAGCCGCGGCGCCCGCGGCCGAGCCAGGCCCTGGCCACCACAGCGGCCAGGAATAGGTAAACAAAGGCATGAGGAACGATGTGTTGGAGTAGCAGCGACAGCGGAAGTGCGGCCGATACAAGGACCAGTGCGAGTCCGTACCGCAGGACAGTGATCGAGACTATGGAAGTAAGAAAAGGATCCGGAGGTAGTCGGAGGCGCGATGGCCACGCAGGCTGGCGAGAAGTCCACCGGGAAGAGGATGTTCTGGATCGCCGTCATGTGCCCGTTCCGAACGATGGATTCGCCGCCGTGGTCGTCCCGTGTTGCGGCTTCCGACTCACTCTTCCCCCAAGAGGCCGTCGAACTGGGACTGGGGCGCGCTCATTCAGTCTCGCTAATCGGGCATCGGTTCGATCATCACTTCGTCGACGTAACACCATCCCCAGTCCTCGCCCGGCTCGAGCGACCGAACAATAGGGTGATGGGTTTTTCGAAAATGCTTCGTGGCGTGTTTGTTCTTCGAGGAGTCACAGCAGCCGACATGGCCGCACGTCTTGCACAGCCGCAGATGGACCCACGAGTCACCCCTCTTCAGGCACTCCTCGCATCCGTCGGTGTTCGGAGACACATCGTGCATCTGGTTCAGGTGCGAACAAGACTCTGGCATCACGCCCCCACTATTCCGGCGAGGGTTGGGTTTTCGGCTGCTTGATCGGCAGCTCTACTTGGAATCGCGTGTCGACGGGCTTCGATACGACCCGAATGTCGCCGTGGTGCTTCCGCGCAATGCGGCATGCGGTATCGAGCCCTAGGCCGGTTCCCTGTCCGACGCCTTTGGTGGTGAAAAAAGGATCGAAGACTTGCGCCTGAATCTCCGGAGGAATGCCCGGTCCGTTGTCGCCGATCTCCACCATGACGCGGTCCAAGTTCAGTTTGGTGCGAATCCGCAGCTCGCCCTTGCCATTCATGGCGTCGATGGCGTTGTCGATCAAGTTAGTCCAGATCTGATTCAACTCGCTTCCGTACGCACAAACGCGCGGCAGATTGGGATCGTAATCCCTGATCACCGTCACGCCTTGCTTCAGCCGATGTCCCAGAATGGTGAGCGTGCTCTCGATTCCGTGATGGATATCGACTTCCTGGAGCGGTGCCTGGTCCATGTACGAGTATTCCTTGACGGCCCGAACCAGATCGGAAATGCGCTTGGTACTGTTCTCAATTTCGCCGATCAGCCTGAAAATGGTGAGCACCGAGGCGATGCGGATCAGAGCATCGCTCACAATCTCGTCTCCAATCCCGTCAGCCAGGCTCTCGAGCTTCGGGACGTCGACGCCGACATCGGCCAGCACCGGGGCAAGCTTCCAGGTGTCAGGTACCCGCCGCGCCTCGAGCCAGGCCGTGACGCGCTCCTCGCGATCGGTTTGAGCCAGGGGATCAACCGGAACCGCCGGCACGAGCTGCTGGGCGTCGCGCTCGAAACGAAGGATGGTTTCGCGCTGATCCGGGGAAAGCGTATAACGAGACAGCCTGATGCTGGCGTCGCGCACCGTCTCGAGCGCCTCGCGCAGGTTGGCGGTGGCTCGTTGAGCGGCGGCGGCGGGGTTATTCAACTCATGGGCGAGACCGGCAGACAACTTGCCCAGCGCCATCAGCTTGTCGCGCTGGGTTTCGATCTTGGTCACCTCGCGAATGCGATCCGCCATGATGGCCACCAGCCTTTGGCCAATCGCCGGAATGCGCCGGAGCATCTCGGGGAAATTGTCCTTGTGCAGGCGCAGCATTCGCGTCGGCAGCACGGCGCGGCCGGTGGCGGAGAAATGCGTCAGGCGCGAGTATGGAAGATAGCCCGTCACCTGACCCGCGAAGGCGGAGTAAATGGGGCCGTCCGGATCGCCGTCGCGCTGCAACCGCACCTCGCCCTCGAGGATGACGGTAAGCCACACGGCCGGGTCACCGGGGCGTACGAAAATCTCGCCCGGCGCCAATCGGACCTCTTCGAACTTCTCCGTCAGCCAGGCCAGTTGATCCGCGGTGAAGTCTGAGAAAACGGCGATTTTGCGCAGGTCGTTTGCCAACGCGTCGACTCGTTCGCTGGTTGGGTTTTCCGCCATTTTCACACCGCGCTGAGGTATTGATGAATGAACTGCACCGCGATGGAGCCTTCACCCACCCCGGAGGCGACGCGCTTCACCGAGCCGTGACGAACGTCCCCCACCGCGAAAATCCCCGGGACGCTGGTCTCCGGCAAGTACGGATCGCGGTCGAACGGCCACCCTCGCGGACGCTTCCCGTCGCGCATCAGGTCATTTCCCGTCAGGATAAACCCGCGCTCGTCGCGCTCCACAACCCCCGCCAGCCAATCCGTGCGGGGCGCTGCCCCAATGAAGACAAAGAGGGAACTCGCGGGTACCTTCTCGGGCTGGCCGCTGTTCCCGCAGTGAATGGTGATGGCTTCGAGACGCTCGTCTCCGTGGACTTCCGCAACCTGAGCACGAGTTTCCACCTGGATATTCGGGGTCTGTTTGATCTGATCGATTAAGTACTGTGACATCGAGGCTGAGAGCGACTCACCGCGGACCAGCATCACCACTCGTCGCGCATACTTCGAGAAATACATCGCCGCCTGCCCGGCAGAGTTTGCGCCGCCGATGATGTAAACGTCCTCATCTTGACAGGCCATCGCCTCCGTCATTGCGGAGCCGTAGTAAACTCCGCGGCCTTGCAGGCGTTCCGCTCCGGGCACGCCGAGTTTTCGATAGGAGACACCCATCGCCAACAGCAGTACTTTACAGCCGATCTCGGTTTCGTCCGCCAGCTTCACCATTCGCGAGGGGCCTTCGACGCGAACCGCGCGAGCCTCCTGGGGCGCGAGGATCTCGACGCCAAAGCGCCTCGCCTGCGCTACCGCTCGTCGCGCGAGGTCTCCGCCACTCAGGCCGGAAGGAAAGCCAAGGTAGTTTTCGATGCGAGAGCTCATCCCTGCCTGCCCGCCCGGAGCCTCGCGCTCGACCATCACCGTCTTCAGCCCCTCGGAGGCGCCGTAAACGGCTGCCGCCAAGCCTGCCGGACCGCCTCCCACGATGACCAAATCGTAGAACGCCAAGTCGGCCTTCACGCGCAGCCCGAGTTTTTCCGCTAACTGGGTTGCATCCGGAGCGACTAGCGATGAGCCATCCGGGAACAACACGATGGGCAAGTCGGACGCTGAGCCTCCCACGGCCTTGGCAAGTTGGCGTACCTCGGCCTTGGCGTCTGCCGTCTCAACGTCGATCCACTGGTACGGCACCTGGTTGCGCGCTAGAAAATCTCGAGCCGCGTAGGAGCCCGGCGACCACCGATGGCCGAGCACGCGGATGCCCTCGAAAGGCGGGCGGAACGAGGCTTGCCAATCGTCCAGGAGGTCGTCGAGCACCGGATAGAGGTGCTCCTCCGGAGGGTCCCAAGGCTTCAAGAGGTAATGGTGGATTTTGGCCTCGTTGATGGCGCGAATCGCTGCGTCAGTATCCGCATAGGCCGTGAGCAAGACGCGCTTCGTGTTCGGGTAGATCTCCATCGCGTGGCCGAGGAGTTCCACGCCGGTCATCTCCGGCATGCGTTGGTCGACCAGGAGCAGCCCCACCGAATCATTGCGTTGTTTTAGCCCGCGCAACGCCTCGAGCGCGGTCGCCCCCGAAGCGGCGCGCAGCACGCGATAGCGCTCGGCATACCGTCGCCGAAGGTCGCGCTCGACCGCGCGTAGCACCTCGGCATCATCGTCCACCGTCAGGATTGCCGGTTTCGCCATAGCTACCCCGTGGCCAGGAGCCGCTGCCCAAGAGCCTCGCGCGGATCGCGTCCAACGAGCATCAATGAAACCACTGTAAACTATAAGATGCGGTCTTCAATCAAAGGTTCCAAATTTCGCCCGTCATGGCAAAGACCTGCTCGGCCCGCTCATCAAGAAGCAAGTGGCAATCACGGAAGTGCGGCCCGCTCATGTGCCACTGTAGCCGTGAACGGGTATCAGAACCCTCTGTATTCATGCCGGTTCCGTTCGGCCGCGCCGAAAGTGCCTCACAGCGGCGGGACGAAAGAGAAGCCAGGCGATTGCGGCACAGAACAAAGAGTGGACGGCGAACTCTTGGAACGAGCCAAAGGCGCTCAGGACAACGTGGAATGCCATCCAGGCGATCGCAAGCCAGCGCGCCCAATTATGGCCGCGGAGCATAAATGCTCCACAGATAATCGCTAGAACCTCGACGACTTCGATCAACATGCCATCGTATTGAAACGCATTCCTCGCGTGGATCCCGGTGAAGTGGGCAACAAAGCCGATCGTACCCACCCCGATGTACAGTCATGCGAGGATAGTCACGGACAGGGGGCGCTTGTTCCACGTCATGGCAGCACCTCCAGTACCGCGTCGCTAGGCTCCAGTTGCTCCGGATGGGGCGGTAGGGTCGCCCCAGCCTCCAGGAGTGCCCGAATTGTTGCGACGAAGTCCCCTGTATCTCGATGCCAACCGTTCCCGGATCCGTATAGAGCCCACCCTAGCGGCGTCCCCTCATATTCCCTCGATTTCAATTCCAACGCCGGATGGAACCGCAGAATCTCGCGGGCCATCTCTGCATTGCCGTTGAACCCAGCCCAGTGCAGCGCCGTCGCTCCCATCTCTCCCGGCGTATCTACCGGCCAACCTGCCTCCAGCATCAACCGGACCGCTTTTGTGTTGTTGTTCTGCGCCGCGTTCGGCAGCTTCCGCTGGTCCGACTCCGATAGCGTTCTTGCCGCATCCGGATGCCTCGACAGAAATTCGTGAAACACCGCTTCGTCGCCCAGCTACATGCCAGCGCCAGCTTCAGGTCTGCCGGAGTCCACTCCATCAGCAACTGGAAAACCCCCTCGTGACCGAAATCGCGCGCCACCGAGTGTGCGGTGCGGTGTGCCCTAGCAACCAGCTGTAAATTGTGCCGCCGGCGCGCGGATCCTGCTTCGGGAACCACTCTTCCGATCCGCTCATGCGAATGCATCCCGCATCGGCATCCAGGTGCCGCCACACCAGATCCGTATCGCCCAGCGCTGCCGCCATCAGGATATCCGTCCGACATCCTCGCGATACGAGGTGCCGCGCCACATCCTGCCTGTCCCGCGGGTAGTGCCGCTTCTGCTCCACGCGCAGCAAATACTGCGCCGGCGTCGATTCGTGATCCACGTCGCGCGCGTCAATCTCGGCGCCGTTCGCCAGCAGGAACTCCGCAACCTCAACCGTAGAGGCGAAGTGCAGCGGCATCTGCCCGTCTCCACCGCGTGCGTGGACCACGCCCGGATCGGCCGCCACCAGCTCTCGCAGGTTCGCCATCATCCCCAGCCGCGACGCCGAATGCGCATCCAGCACCGCGCCCCGGTCCGTCAGAAACTCCACCATGCTCGGGTCACAATCGTCCAGTACGCCGAATCCGCTGGCCCACCACTCGGTTCGCTTCTGGATGTCCGCGCCCGCGCGCAGCAGCACGTCGATGGTCGTCCGATCACTCCGCTGCACCGCCGCGAATAACGCGTGTTGGCCGAAGCCGTAGTCGGGCAGCGGATCGTCGATCTTCGCCCGCAGTTCCGGATATCGCTCGAGGACCTCGCGTACCTGCGCCACATCGCCGTCGCACCCCGCCGCCCTCAGTGCCTCCGCGGGACTGAATCCCAGCGCCTCCACGTGTGATTTCAGCTTCGCCCAGGTGGCGAAACCGTACTCGTTGGCAAGCGTATGTTGCGCATCCGCCAGTTTGCCCTGCCGCAGGCTGCAGCAGTTCTTTAGCTTGTTTCTTGAGATATTCGAGATTCGGTTTTTCAGGTAGGTGACGAGACATTGTTCCTCCTTCTGTGGCCCGGTGTCCGCTATGACGGGCAGAAGAGAAGTCAATGCTCGGTGCTCAAAGGCTCATTCAGGTGGGATCATCCCTTTCCGCGGACGGGGTGCAACCTGAATTGCAGTTTGCACTATACCATGACCCATCGTGAAAGTCGGATCGTCGTTGGTGTAGCATAAGCTGCCGCTGGGGCAAGGTTCCGCCAAACGGATTGTGGTGAAATATGCCTCAGCGGGTGGCTCCACGCGGGGGCGACACTTGGGAGCTCTTCGTCGGTGCCGATAACCACATCCAGGAGTTTGTCTTCCATCGCGGAGGAATCAAAAAACCGACTCTGGTTATCGCGACGTGGCAGGACTACAAGAAGGCAGGCCCTCTCCTTGTGTCACTGGACCACCGCGGGACGGGGGACGGCCATCGGCTGCGGGTCTACTTTTCCAATGTAGCGGTCAAGGTGGCAGGGTCAGACAACTGGGTAAGCGCGCAATAAACAGCGGGCGGCCTCCTTTGCACCGTGGGAGAGACGGGGAGGCGGAGACAGTGCGCCGTAACTTGCGCGGGACGCGTGCGTCCATGAGCAACTCGCGCGTTAGTTCGGTCTGCTCATATTTGCTCCCATCGGTCAGCAGCCTAACTTGTACCCTTCGATTCTGCGCTTCCACCAGGCACCGGAAGAGCTCCTCACTGTTAAAGCTGTAGAGCGCCGCGTCGATTGAGATTTGCGCGTCGCCGCACAACCGGGCATGAGCCAGCGCCCCCGACGCCACCTTGGGCGAGAGTCGCGGCTCCCAAGTCTACTTCCCGCCTCCCAGTTATCCTTGATGCAGTCATTTTGCTTGTGGCGAAAGGCTTAGCTATACCTGCCACTATAACGACCGTCAAGTTTTTCCCTCGCTGTGCCGATATCTTCGGGCAGAAGGTACCAACTGCTTCCGGGTCAGGCGCCACGGGCAAGTTTGGCGCTACGAGGAGGCGCAGCGTTGGGATTACCAGGATGCAGGCTGCCACATTCAGTAATTCTTTGGCCGCTTGGACGAGACGTCACGGAGGATTCTCCGCGCGTTGTGTGGAGACTCCTCGTCGTCAGAATTGAGGGTCGTTGTGGTACGACGTGCATACTCAAGTCTGGTTTTACGGGCCGTAGCCGCCCCGCTCTCATGCGGGCTGATGTTCATCGCGACGGCAGGTGCGCAGAGCTCCTCAAGCGATCTCGGCCAAGTCAGCCTCGAGGATCTGATGAACACCCGGGTGACCTCGGTCTCGAGGCGGCAGCAACCGATGTCCAAGGTCGCGGCAGCCGTCTATGTCATCACTCAAGAGGAGATCGCCCGGTCGGGCGCCCGAAATATTCCTGACCTGCTGCGGATGGTCCCTGGCCTGGACGTGGCTCAACTGGACGCCAACTCATGGGCAATCAGCTCCCGCGGCTTCAACGACCAGTTCGCCACCAAGCTGCTGGTTCTGATCGACGGCCGCAGCGTCTACGATCCCACGTTTTCAGGGGTCTACTGGGACCAGCAAGACGTGCCGCTCGTGGACATCGAGCGCATCGAGGTGATTCGCGGACCCGGAGCCGCGATGTGGGGCGCGAACGCCGTCAACGGCGTGATCAACATCATCACCAAGAACTCCAAAAGCACGCAGGGTGGGGTGGTGAGCGCAGGAGGCGGATCCGAAGATGCGCATGGTCTGATTCAATACGGGGGAAGGATCGGCCGCAAGGGAACCTATCGAGTCTTTTCCGGATACGACAGCTATAACAACCTCTTCGATGCCCCTGAAGGGCCTGGTGACCAGCAGCTTGCGGCTGACGGTTGGCACCTCACCCACGGCGGCTTCCGGTCGGACTGGGACTTGTCAGGACGCGACGCGCTGACCGTGGAAGGCGACCTGCAGGGCGGCGGCGAAGGGCAGACTATCAACAGCTTTGTCTCGCTGGCGCCTCCGGTCGTGGGGACTTTCAACGACCCCGTCCGGCCCGGCGGGGGCAGCATCACGGGCCGCTGGACGCACACCTTCTCCGGCCGGTCGGATACGGCGCTGCAAGTGTACTACGACGGCGTCAACCGCACCGAGCTCGGGGTACGGGAACTCTGGCACACCTTTGACGTGGACTTCCAACACCATCTGTTGCTGGGGTCGCGGCAAGAACTGGTTTGGGGCGCGGAGTATCGCTCGACCACGGATAACATCCTGCCGGGTTATGCCGTCTCGATGAACCCTCCGAGCCGAGCGGTGAACCTGGCGAGCGCTTTCATCCAGGACGAGTTTACACTCGCCGACTCGGTCCGCCTGACGCTGGGCTCGAAGCTCGAGCACAACAGTTACACGGGATTTGAGGCGGAGCCCGACGCGCGGCTGGTGTGGTCGCCGACGGCTGAGCAGGCCGTCTGGCTGGCCGTCTCACGAGCCGTCCGGCAGCCTTCCCGCGCCGACGCCAACGTCCATTACAACGCGGCGGCACTCCCCGGTCCCGACGGGTTGAACACGCTGGTCACGGTGTTTGGCAATCCCGATTTCCAGTCGGAGGATCTCATCGCTTACGAAGCGGGATATCGAGCCCAGCCTGCCAGCCGCGTTTCGGTGGACTTCGCCACGTTCTACAACGTCTACCAGCACCTCCGAACCACCGAGCCGGGAACTCCAACGTTTGAGCTGTCGCCCTCGCCCCCGCACATTCTGATTCCTGAGCTGTTTGCCAACAAAATGCACGGCCAGACCTACGGGGCCGAGGTATCCGCGGACTGGAGCGTGGTCGATCGTTGGAAGCTGACCGGCAGCTATTCATGGCTGCAAATGAACCTGCATCTCGATCCCGGAAGTCACGCCACAACCGCAGTGCTGGCGGCCACTGGTCAGAACCCGCAGCACCAGTTCCAGGTCAGGTCCTATTTGAGCCTGCCGCGCCGGATCGATTTCGATACGGCCGTGTATTACGTGGGTCGCCTGCCGGCCTTCAGCGTTCCGAGCTACACCCGGGTCGACGCGCGGCTGGCGTGGAATGCCTCCGAATCGGTGGTGCTGAGTCTGGTAGGTCAAAACCTGCTCGATGACCATCATCTCGAATTCGGCGGCATCGATCGCATCGACCCCACGCAAGCGAAGCGGAGCGTCTACGGCGAAATAACGTGGAGGTTCTGACCGGCCAGGTCCGCCGGACGGGTCCCAGAAACTCTGCTAGACCAACGTTGGTTGAAGGATTCCATGACGGTTTCAAGCGGTAACGATTCCGGGCAGATCGATGGACGGACTCCTGTGGCGCCTTTCCCGGACGCCCGAAAGCCGCTTCGGACGACCGGCAGGATGCGAGGCGTTCTGGGTCCGGTAATGCGGCACGGCTCTATGGTACTGATGCTCTCCCTGGCGCCGTTCTTGCTTTCCGAAGCCAGAGCTCAAGTGCCGAATGAGTACGAGGTCAAGGCTGCGTTCCTCTACAATTTTATCAAGTTCGTTGACTGGCCTCAGCCCTCCAAACCTGTCCGGGAGCCGCTGCTGATTTGTGTGATCGGAGACGACCCTTTCGGGGCCAGTCTGGATAAGATTGTTGAAGGCAAGCATGCCAATGGCCGGTCCCTGCAGGTCCGTCGTTTTAACAGAGCGGACGATGCCAAGAGCTGTGAAATCGCTTTCGTCAGCGCTTCAGAGAAAACTCACCTCCGATCCATTTTAGAAGCACTAAAAGGAGCTAATACCCTGACCGTTGGGGACACGCCACGGTTCGCCGAGATGGGCGGCGTCATTGACCTTGTCCTGCAAGATAACCTCGTGCACTTCGAAATCAACGTCGACGCTGCCAGGAACCACGGGCTGACGATCAGTTCGAGGCTACTGGGGCTCGCGAGAATCGTGCACACGAAGTCCGACTGAAAGGCCCGAGATGTTTTCGATTCACCGCCGATCCATCAAGAGCAAGTTGCGGCTGATCATCATGCTGACGGTCAGCGCTTCTCTAGTGCTGGCCATCCTGGCGGCGGTCGGCTACGACTATCTATCGTACCGAAACCTGCTGAAGACCAATCTGTCAATCCTGGCGGAAATCGTCGGCGAAAACAGCACGGCTGCCTTGAGTTTCAACGATCGAAAGTCGGCAAACGAGATCCTCGCCGGGCTACGAGGCCAGCCACACGTCGTGGCCGCCGGTATTTACAGTGCCGATGGCAAGCTCTTCGCCCAGTATCACCGTCGAGAAGCGCCCATCCTGTCGCCGCCGGCCATTGTACAAAACGACGCGATCAGTTTCGGCCAAGACCGTCTCCATTTGTTTCACACCATTCGCCTTGCCGGGCAACCGATTGGCGCTCTCTACCTGGAATCCGACCTCCAGGAGATTCACGGACGGATCAGGCAATACGTCTACACGGTTTCGGTCATCCTGGCGATATCCTTGCTCTTTGGCTTCCTCCTTTCGTCGAAACTCCAACAGGGTATCTCCGGGCCGATTTCACATCTTGCCGAGACCGCTCGCTTCGTTTCGGTCGGGAAGGACTATTCCGTTCGCGCCATCAGGCAGGAGCCGGACGAACTCGGCGCCCTGATCGATGATTTTAACGAAATGCTCACCCAGATCCAGGCCCGAGATCAGGAACTCTGGCGCCATGGGCGCAACCTGGAAGAGGAAGTGAAATCTCGAACGGTGGAACTCAGGCGCACCAATGACGAGTTGCAGTTCGAGATCGCGGAGCGGAGACGAGCGGAAGAAGCGGTACGGGAGAGCGAGCAGAAGTACCGGTCCCTGGTTTCCAATCTTCCCGATGCCGCCTGGACGCTGGATGAGAGTTTCCGGTTTGTCTTTATCAGCCCGACCATTGAGCGAATCAGCGGATACACCGCTGATGAACTGCAGCGAGAGGGCGCCCCGCCTTACCTGGGAAGTATTCATCCCGAGGACGAATACAGAGTCCATCAAGCACTTGGAGCGCTCTTTTCCAAGGACGAGGCGTACGACGTGGAGTTCCGCGCGCGGCGTAAGGATGGGCAATGGATCTGGATACACGACCGAGCCCACACCACGTACGTCAGGAACGGTGTTCGGTACGCGGACGGGCTGCTTTCGGATATTACCGAGCGGAAGCGCTTCGAGGACGAACTGGCAAGGTCGAAGGAAGCGGCGGAGGCCGCCAGTCGTGCCAAGAGCGAGTTCCTAGCCAACATGAGCCATGAGATCCGCACGCCCATGAATGGCATCATCGGCATGACGGAACTGACGCTCGATACCCCGCTGAGTTCCGAGCAGAGGGAGTACTTGAACATGGTCAAGGATTCCGCCGACTCGCTTTTGACACTGGTCAACGATATCCTCGATTTTTCCAAGATCGAAGCGGGCAAGTTCAGCCTGGATCCCGCACCGTTCGACGTTCGCGACCTACTGGCGAACACTTTGCGGCAACTCTCCGTCAGGGCGAGCCAGAGAGGATTGGAAGTCGCGTGGAACGTGGAGGACGATGTACCGAGCCGTGTTGGCGGTGACGCTGGCCGGCTTCGCCAAGTTCTGATGAACCTTGTCGGGAACGCGATCAAATTTACTGAACACGGCGACGTCGCGGTGAGCGTCAACGTTGAATCGCTTGTGGACAAAAACGTTCTGCTGCATTTCCGTGTGCGGGATACCGGGATCGGGATCGCGCCTAACCAGCAGCAGGCGGTCTTCGAAGCATTTACGCAGGCCGACGGTTCGATGGCACGCAAGTACGGGGGTACCGGGCTGGGCCTGACGATTTCCTCCCGGCTGGTTCAAATGATGGGTGGAAGAATCTGGGTCGAAAGCCAACTCGGCCAGGGCAGCACGTTCCATTTCACGGCTCGATTGGGCCAGACCGGAGTCGCGCCGGAGCCCGTCCCTCAGGAAATATCCACCCTGAGAGGTCTGCGAGTTCTGGTCGTGGATGATAACCCCACGAACCGCAAGATTCTGGATGCCGTGCTGAAACACTGGCGCATGGAGCCGGAACTCGCTTCGAGCGGCGAGGAGGCGCTCTCCGCTCTGGAACGAGCTCGATCTGGCGGCAATGGCTTTGCGTTGGTCATTCTTGACGCTCACATGCCGGAAATGGACGGATTCGCCTTGGCACAAAGGATCAAGCAGGATCCCGGGTTCGTTGGCGCAACAATCATGATGGCGACCTCTGCCGGGCAGCGGGGCGATGCTGCGCGGTGCCGCGAGTTGGGGATCAACGCTTATCTGACCAAGCCGATCCGGCAATCGGAAGTGCTGGAGGCCATTCTAGCCGTCTTGGGCAAGCCGGCTTTCGCCGAAACGCACGAGAACCCGATAACTCGCCATACGCTGCGTGAAAATCGGCGGAAGTTTGAGATTCTCCTGGCCGAAGACAATGTCGTTAACCAACAGCTTGCCGTGCGCCTGCTCGAAAAACGAGGCCACGCGGTGACTGTGGCTTCTAACGGCAGCGAGGCGCTGGCGTTGCTGAAGAAGTCGAAGTTTGACTTAGTGTTGATGGACGTTCAGATGCCTGTTATGGATGGCTTTCAAGCGACCGCGGCCATTCGACAACAGGAGTCAGCCACGGGCAAGCACCTACCCATTATCGCGATGACCGCGCATGCCATGCAGGGTGATCGCGAGCGCTGTCTCAAAGTAGGAATGGATGCTTACCTCACTAAGCCTGTGCATGCGGCCGAGCTCACCGCGGTGCTGGACGACATGATGCGATCGAAGTCATCCTTCTGCGAAGAAGGGCTGAGGTAGCTGCCGCGCACCATGCGCGACGCTTCCCTGAAACCCGCCGCATGGAAAGTCTTTCGGTTTTGAGTCACTGGAATCAGGCCTGCAAAAGCGAAGTCCCGGGAAAAATTCATCAAGATTTTGAGAGTGCGGGAAGGCAGAGGTAAGAGAAGGAGGATCCCGGCCGTCTGCGCCAGGTTCTGACCCCGCTCCTTGTCGCTGGAGGTCCGGATGCACTGGCCTCTCCGCGCTGGGCCAAGAAAGCGGGCAAACCTTTTCCGCTGATTAATCGTCGATGCCCGGATGCCCGACATGGACGGGTTCACGCTGAGTGAAGAGATCAAGCACGACCCAGAGCATGGCCGTGCAGAAGGAACTCCTTCGCCACGCGGATCTCCGGACTACGATAGACTACGATGAACATCGACACGCAAGCCGTGTCCACAACCGATTCAATGAATTCGCGCTAAACGGTTGACAAAAGTGGAGCCGGCGAAGGGAATCGAACCCCCGACCTACGGTTTACGAAACCGTTGCTCTACCGACTGAGCTACGCCGGCGAATACAGATAAAAATGCTCACCCAGCGAAGTTCGGCACGCCGCCAAACCTCGCGGGTGAGCATTTGAGAGGAGAATAGAATGGCGGACGCGCTCCGCCATCTAAACTCGGCTTGGAGTCTATAAACTACCGAGCGGGCTTGTCAAGGAAATTTTGGGGAAAAATCTTTCGCGTTAAGTACCTTGTTATCATTTACTTATGATAATCAGCCCTTCGCCGGGCCAGCCGAGTCCAGACTGTCTAATGAGCCCGCTCGACGAAAACTAAGCTGTTTGTTATCAATACTTTGGCTAAAAGCCTCGACCGCTAGCCGCAGCTCAACGCAGATTAAGGGTAATCAAGCGTTCGCCTTCCGGGGATCCCCAGTCGGAGGTCGGAAACCACTTCCTCGCCAGTCGTTTTGAGAAGGCAATCAATGCCCCGCCGAGAAGCGCCAGACCAATCAGCAAGGCAACGAGTCCCAGATTCGCCAGGATCAGTTCGAGCATTTGCAGCGTGACGGACTTCTTGCCGGGATAACGCTGGTCCCAGCTCACCTGCTCGGCGACGTTGAACTGATCGAGCAATTGCGCGGCGGCTTCTTTCGATGCCGAGTTGACCGCCAGGAAGACGATCGACCCGGCCCGCTTGCCGTAGACGGAATCCGTTCCGCGCTCGCGGTTGAGGCTGAGCGCGTCTTGCATCAGCTTGAATCGCGCGCGCGCAATCTGGTACGTAGGATACTCGATAGCGAGCAGCGTCGCGGGCTGATTCGCACTCGGCGCGCTGCTACCGGCACTCGCCGTGTAAAGGCCCGTCTGAACCTCGGCGCCCTGTTCGAAGCCAAAGAGACTGGCGGGAAACGAAGGCAGGGCGTGCGACGCGGCCTGAGGGCCGAGCAGATACTTCTCCGTAGCCGGAACCAGTCCTCGCGACGGCAGCGAGGCAGGCAGGCTGGCCAGCGCGTCATCCGTGGGCCGAGTGCCTCCCACGAGCGTCTCGAGCGCCCGCAGCTCGTCGGCCGAGATGTGCGAGCCGGTGGCCTTGACGAAGCGAATAAAGACCCGGCCGCGCGCCATCAGCACGCCGTCCGGCCCGACCACTGCCAACTGGATACCCTTCTCCGGCGCCATCGCCTTGGTCTGATAGTAAGTTAACAGGCCGTAGGCGGCGGAGGCGTCCGTCGCCTCTTCCACGATGACGTCCGCCGTCTGGCTTCCGGAGAACTCGTCGTTCAACTGATAGGTGCGCGACTCAACCCACTTCACGCCGTACTCCGCCTCGATCCGCGGATCGCTGCCCCAGTTTGAGACGGCACTTACGCCTGATTTCGCTGAGCTCGCGAGTTTCCAATTCGCCGCCGGCACCAGCGGCATGACGGAAGGCGTCTGGGATGGCGCGGCGCCGAGCGCGAGGTATGGCGTGACGCTCCAGAGCATCAGCCACGATAAACGTTCTGCAAGCTTGAGACGACGCGACACAGGGGAGACGGCGGAGCGGGGTTTCCTCTTCATCGCAGCACTCGCTGGGGCTCGAGTTCCTTCTATTGCCTGACCTAAGGATAACAGAAAATGCCGGGGCATGCGCGGCAGGCAGATTGACGCAGACCAGGCTGGGCGGCGTCCTCTACTTCATGCCGCTCGGAAGCGATTGCGTTTGCAGCGCCGACTCGGAAGTGCGTCGCGACGCCGGATTGGTGGGGGTGTAAGGCTGGTCTTTCTCCGCGACCCGCAAGCCGCCCAGGTTGTGCGTGTACTGCTGGATGCCGCGATAGAGGGCTTCGGCGATCTTCTGGCGGTACTCGGGCCGTTTGAGCAGTCGCTCGTCGCGTGGGTTGGTGACAAAGGAAATCTCGGCCAGGATGGAGGGCATGTTGGCGCCGATGAGTACGACGAACGGCGCGCGCTTCACGCCGCGATTCTCCTCGCGTGCTCCGGCCTTTACCAGCGTCGTGTAGACCGAATGCTGTACGTCCTCCGCCAGGTCGCGCGATTCGGTGATCTTCTCGGTCAGCACGATCTTCTTCACCAGCCCTTGGAGTTCGTGGACGGACTCGGTGGAGGAGGCGTTCTCGCGAGCCGCGACTTCCAAAGCGTGCGGGTCAGAGGTGAAGTTGAGGTAGTAGGTCTCGATGCCCCGCGCGCCCGGATCGCGGCTGGCGTTGGCGTGGATGGAGACGAAGAGGTCCGCAGCCTTCTGGTTGGCGATAGCGGTCCGCTCTTCGAGCGGGATAAACGTGTCGTCATGGCGCGTCATGACCACCTCAGCGTCAGTCTTGCGCTCGAGCAGCGCTTTGAGCCTCAGTCCGACGTCCAACACCAGATCCTTCTCGCGCAGGCCGTGCGGCCCGATGGTTCCCGTATCGTGGCCGCCGTGGCCCGGGTCGATGACGATGCGTCCGATTTTCAGTCCCAGCACGCGCGTCAGCGTCTTCGAGTGGACTCCCGCGTCCCCGCTCGAGTCCTGCAAAGTATTCGCTACCGTGCGATCGGAGTCCGCGGCGCTCGCTTTGGGAGTCTGTAAGGGCCTTCGGGCGGACACGCTTGGGGACAAGGAATCCGGTGCCGGGGGAGCTGTTTCAACGGATTCATCCTCGGTCGCAGGCGGTGGGACCGGGGCGGGCGGCGCCAGCGTGACCTCGGCAATCGGGTCGGCAGGCCTCTCGCTGGCAAGCGCCGCCTGACGAGCCTGGCTGGCGGTGACTCGATTCGTACGAGCGTCGTTTGCCGGGAGGCGCTCGGCTGGCGTGGCCGAGGGAAACCCCTGCATCCTTGCCTGCTGTTGGGCGTGCCGGGCTGGCTCGTTCTCCAGACTCTCTGCCGACGGCGTCGGCGTACCATGGATGTCGATAACCAGCCGGAAGGGGTTGGGCAAGGAGAAGACCGAGTAGTCGGGGATATTCTTCACATCGAGCACGGCGCGCGTCACGGTTGGCTGATACTGGGCAATCCGGACCTCCCGCAGGAAGCTGCCTTCGACCGGAAAGGTCTGACCCGTCAGGCTCCGGCTCAATCGGGTGTCGGGAAGGTCGAACACCAAGCGGTCGGGATGTGACAGGCGAGTGGCGGTGAACTTGGTCTCGCCGTCGAGAGCGATGATCACACGGGTGTAGTTCGAGCCCACCCAGAAGCGTACGGCGCTCACGATCGCCGGGTCCCGCGACGAACGCTCGCGTGCCGGCGAAACCTCATTTGACGCGCTGGAATCAGCCTGAGTCTCGCTCTCCGTTTGACCGTCACTCTGGTCGCGCGCCACGGCGGCGCGACGTGCCTCCTCGACACGTGGAGTCGTCCGGCGTCCGGCGGTCTCGGCCCCCTCGATCTGCTTGAGCTTCTCGCGCGCCAGGCGTGACTTGGCGGAGTCAGGACTCTCGGCCAGGAGCTTCCTGAAGACCCGGCGAGCCTGGTCCAGCTCGTTCAGGTCCACGCGGTAGATTTCACCGACCGTGAACAAGGCGTCGCGCGCCACGGGGCTTTGAGGATACTGCGTCATGAGGAACTCGTACGCCTTGATCGAGTCGAGGTAGTAACGTTTGTCGGCAAACTCCCAGCCCATTTCCTCGCGCAACTGGGCGGCATCCGCCAGCGCCGCCGGGCTCTTGTCGTAGGTGGGATCGTATTCGTAGACGTCCTGGAAGTCGCGGATCAGCGCCAGATAGTCGCCCGCAGGACGCGTGTGTTGAGGCCGCGATTCGAGCCGGGCGCGCCGGCGCAAGGCGCGCTGGTAAGTGGCCGTCGCCTTGCCGCGCGCGCTCGCCGCCGCGGACGGGGCGAAAGGCAAAATAATGAGGATGATTCCAAGCGCCAAGCGGCATGTGACCCGAGCGAACTGAGGAACCCTCCCGGTTCGTGCGGTCGTCGCCGAAGATGACAGCAATTCACTCATTGGTGAAATGCACTACACCTGCCGCGTCCACGTAACTGTAGATGGGGCGACGGGCGGTAAGCGTTGGCCATCGTTCGCCACCCGCCAGACCATACAAGGCCGTAACCTTGCGAACGTATCCCTGAGTTTCCTCAAAAGGCGGGATGCCGTTCGAGCGCAGCACGGCGTTTTCGCCGGCGTTGTAGGCCGCGAGCGCGAGCGGCACATCGCCGCCGAAGAGATCCAGCAGATAGCGCAGATAAGTCGTTCCACCCTTGAGGTTTTCGACCGGGTCGAACGGGTCGGCCACCCCGAAGCGCCGGGCCGTCGCGGGAATAAGCTGCATCAGGCCTATGGCGCCTTTGGGCGAGACTGCGCCGGGATTGTATTCCGATTCAACCTGGATGACGGCGTCGACCAGGGCCGGATCTACAGCAGCGCGAGCCGCAACTTGTCGCGCCATGTGACCGAGAGAGGATTGGGAATCAGCAGTCTGCCCGGAGGGCAGTCGACGGACGATCTTTGCGCTGTGGACGGTATTTGCCTGAAGCTGCGTGGCGGGCGCCGGATTCCGGTGGTGGCGCCGTACCACGGGATCAGGCAGGATGGCGTTGACGTATATCGTGCGTCCCTGCTCGTCCACCGAAGCAGCAACCTGCCCTGCCGCGCTGGATGGCCTCGCGATAACGATTGCGAGGCCGCAGATGAAAATGACGACTTGACTACGCCGACGATTTAGCATCGAGCTCCTGTCTCCGCACCGGCGGAGGACAGAACCCAGACCCTTCCCGCTAACTTACGTTCGCCGCATTTCCCAGGCTCGTGAGAATCCCCACCCCCAACGAGCCCGGTACTCATGACCGTCTGGCGCCAACAGCGAACCCGAGTCGAGCCTGGGTCGATGCTATCCCCTAACAAACCGGTGTGATTATACCACATGCAGCCTAGCTTGGCCCTCCTTAACGGTCTGTCGGCCGAACGGGGAGCCAACGTGAGTTTCTGACTTCCCCGGAGTGCAAGTTTTACCGTGACTACTCGAAAAAAATCCGTCTGACGTGCGTCATCGGTCAATCTTGTGCCGCATTTTCAGAGGGATACGAGTAATCGATTTTGGCACCGGAAGTGCCCTGCGGCCAAGTGAACGTTTGAATGACTCCGTGTTTGAGGGGAATGAGAGGGAAAAACCATGAATACGCTCAAGGAGAAGTGTGTGGGTTCTGAAAGGCTGACGGCTCTCGGATCTGTCATCCTGTTGGTTTTCCTCGCTCCGGGCTGCGCCACCAAGAAGTACGTACAAACCAAGGTGTTCCAGCCGCTGGAGGCGAAGATTACAGGTGTGGACAAGAAGACTGACGCCAACGCGCAGCGAATCACCGATGTCGACCAGAAAGCTGAGGCTGGCGTCTCTGACGCGCAGGCTCGGGCGGAGACGGCCGACAAGGATGCTGGCAAGGCTGACGAGCACGCTTCGGAGGCCCAGAATCTTGCGCAAAAAGGCGTTGACCAGGCCACAACGGTCGCCAAGGATTTGGACAACGTCGACAACTATCAGACGGTAAAGACCGAGACCGTCCTCTTCCGCTTCAATCATGCGGATCTGACGGTCGAGGACAAATCCATGCTCGACGAGTTGGCCGGGAACATCAACTCGATGAAGCACTTTGTTATCGAGGTGCAAGGCTATACCGACAAGACGGGCTCGAAGGAGTACAACCTCGAGTTGAGCCGTCGGCGTGCTGACGCCGTGGTGCGTTATCTCACCGAGGTGCACAAGGTCCCGTTGGTGAAGATCCACCTGCTCGGTTACGGTGAGGATTCACCGGCGCAGCCCAACAACTCGCGCGAGGGCCGCAAGGAGAACCGTCGCGTCGAGATCACTGTTCTCGCTCCGCAGATCAGTTCGGCGGGGACAATGACCGGTGCGCTCACGGGAAATCAAACCTCCGCCAGCGCGACGCAGTGAAGCCGGAGCTGCCTGATGGACTGCGGCTATGGGGCTCCCCCATGGGCCGCAGTCCAGAGGGTGAAGGGGACTGTCTCATTTTCGTGCGAACCTCTTCACCTCGCCGCGCGCGGAGCCTGGCTCTGTGGTCTCCAGGCGCCCCGCTCAGCGGGGATCCGTGTGCCGCGCTTCATGCCCGCAACTGTCTGGCCGCCCGGCTTTAATCCTTGCGTACGAACGAATCAACTTTGTACACTAGGCGTCGGACTCGACGCATAAGGAGGCTCCATGACTCGCAGCTTGCCTGATCCCCGCTCTCTTGCTCATCTCGCGTTAGCGCTCGTTTTCACGCTCCTGCTCCCGCTGGCTCTGCCCGCTCAGGACGCGCACGTCGTGTCGCCAGCCGAACTTCACCAGGCCGTCCAAAGCGCTGCCCAGACCCGGCAACAGAACCTGGCCAAGGTCGAGAAGTTCTTCTCTCAGGACGCCGCCCAGAAGGCGTTGAAGACCGCCAAGATCGATCCCTCCAAAGTCCAGAAGGCGGCGGCCTCCTTGAACGACGACGAACTGGCGCGCCTGGCTTCCCAAACCGACGAGGTCCAAAAGGACATCTCGGCGGGCGCTCTCACCAATCTCCAGATCACCTACATCATCATCGCGCTCGCGACAGCGCTGATCGTCATCCTGATCTTTGAGGCGTGAGCATGCGGTGTTTTTTTGCCGTTCGACTCCTCCTGGCAGCGCTGATCCTGGCGGGCGTGGCCGCGGCCGCTGAACCCGGCCGCGTATGGCTCGACGTACCGTTCGTCAAGCAGACCAGGAACGGCTGCGGACCCGCGTCGATCGCCATGGTCATCCAGTATTGGCGGCTGCAAGGCGCGTCCCAAAGCAGCATCGCCGCCCGGCTGCCGGCGGACGACGCGGATCCTGTCGCGATCGAACGCGCGGTATATTCCAACGAAGCGCGGGGAACCGCCGGCTCCGCGATGCAGCGTTACTTCGAGCAGGCTGGATTCCGCGCCTTCGTGTTCAAGGGCGAATGGACTGACCTCGAGCATCACTTGGCGCAAGGACGCCCGCTGATCGTGGCGCTGCGCGAGCCGCGCTCCGACCACTACGTCGTCGTCACCGGGCTCGATGGCCGCGAGGTCGTACTCGTCAACGACCCCGCCCAGCGCAAGCTGCTGAAGGTCGACCGCGCCGGTTTTGAACACGCCTGGAAGGGTACGGGTAACTGGACTCTATTGGCTGTCCCCCGGCAGAATCCGTGATTGCGCCGGCGCTGGCGCTCGCCGCACTCCTTGCTCCCTCTCAATTTGCGACCTCTGCCATCCGAACGCACCACGTCAACGCCAAGTCGCAGGAATCGTCGCCCGGCTCCGCGCTCGCGTCCAGCGTTCAGCAGGCGTACGCCGCAGGGCGCTGGGAAGAAGTCGTACGCTTGACCTCCGCGGGTGGCGTCGAGTCTCCCAACCTCGACTACTATCGCGGCATGGCACTGGCGCGGCTTGGACGCTGGCCGGAGGCGAAAGAGGCGTTCGAGGCAGGCCGCAAGCTTGCGCCTCGCGACAAGCGGTTCCCGCTCGAGCTCGCCGGCGTGGCCTACAAGCAGCAGGACTTTCGCACCGCCAAGGCCGAACTTCACCAGGCGCTGCGCCTCGACCCGAGCGACGATTATGCTCACGACTTCCTCGCCACCGTTTATCTGCTCGAAGGCAATCTCGAGGCGGCGCTCAAGCATTGGAATCCCATCGGCAAGCCTCGCATCGAGGACGTCAAGCTTGACCCGCGGCCGCGCGTCAATCCCGTGCTGCTCGACCACGCCTTTGCCTTCGCTCCCGCGAGCGTCCTCCGGCTCGACGACCTGCGCACTACTGAGGCGCGCCTCGACAATCTCGACATCTTCCCGCGCTACCACTTCGAGCTCGCGCCTCGCCAGGACGACTCCTTTGACCTGACGTTTCGCCCCGTCGAACGCGACGGCTGGGGATCGAGCAAGACGCAGGCGCTGGTGTCGCTTTTTCGCGGCTTGCCCTATCAGACGATTTATCCTGAGTTCTACAACCTGAAGCAAGGCGCGACGAACTTCGTCTCGCTCCTGCGCTGGGACGCGCAGAAACGCCGCGCTTACGCCGCTTTCTCGCGCCCGCTGGGCCTCGATCCCAAGTGGCGATACGCGTTCCACTTCGACGGCCGCGACGAAACGTGGAATCTGAGCCAAACATTTTTCGGGCCGGGACTCCCGCGCGGCGACCTCAGGATGAGATGGGCGGAGGCCGGCGCCGAGATCAACTCCGTCGAAAGCGGCCGCTGGAGCTGGACCACCGGTGTCGACCTCTCGCATCGCGACTTCCGCAACTTCCCGGTGGGGGAGGCGAGTTCCTACTTCACGCGTGGCTTCGCGCTGAAGTATGACGCCGCACTCGACGTTCATGCGGTCGACATCCCGGAGCATCGGCTCACCGTCGATACGTCAGCCTCGGGGCAGCTCGGCAAGATGTTCGTCCACGCCGCCGACCCTTTCGCCAAGCTCACGGGCGACGTCCGCACGCACTGGTTCCCGCAGGCGCGCGGCGACGATTACGAGACCACGCTCGAGTTTCGCGCCGGTGAAACGCTCGGCCAGCCGCCTTTCGACGAGCTGTTTATCCTGGGGATCGAGCGCGACAACGACCTGTGGCTGCGCGCTCACGTCGGCACGCGTGACGGCAAGAAGGGTTCGGCGCCGCTCGGGCGCGATTATCTACTCGCCTCAAGTGATGTCGACAAGATCGTTTACCAGAACGGCTTCTTGAAGCTCAAGCTCGGCCCTTTCCTTGACTCGGGACGAATCTATGACCCGTCAGGCAGCTTTGGCTCGAGGATGTGGCTCTGGGATACCGGCGGGCGAACGAAAGTTCAGATTCTTGCGGGGCCTACGGTGATGTTCGTCTATGGCAAAGACCTGCGCACCGGCCGCAACGCGTACTACTTCACGGTGACGCGCTGAAGGCAGCAATGAGTGATGAATTCATGCCCTCTCCCCTGGCGGGAGAGGATGGCGCGCAAGCGCCGGGTGAGGGGCCGTTCTCTACAGCATCGCTTCGACGATTCCCGGCACCGCCTGGAGCGACTCATCAAGCTTCTCAGGATTCTTGCCGCCCGCCTCGGCCAGGTCCTTGCGTCCGCCGCCTGAACCTTCGACAATCGCGGCTGCGGCCTTGACGATTTTGCCCGCGTCCAATCTACTCGTCAGGTCCTGAGTGACCGCGGCAATCAGCGAGACTTTACCGTCCGACGCGCTGCCCAGCACGATCACGCCCGAGGCGAGCCGTGCGCGCAGGCTATCGACCATCTGGCGCATGGCGGCGCGATCCATCGATTCCACGCGCGCCGCGAGCACGCGCACGCCTTTCACGTCTTGCGCGCGGTCAACGAGGTCCCCGGCCGACGCCGCGGCGCGCTTCATCTGCTGCGCTTCGAGCTGCTTGCGCAGCTTCTTCTCGGACTCTGCCAGCTTTTCGGCGGCCTCGGCCAATTCTTCGGGCTTCGAGCGCAGCGTCTGCTCGAGCTGCTTGAGCGTTTGATAAGCGTGACGCAGGTCTTCGAGGACGCCCGTGCCCGTCAGCGCCTCGATGCGGCGCGTCCCCGCCGCGACGCTGCCTTCCGAGACCACCTTGAACAGGCCGATATCGCCGGTGCGCCGGACGTGCGTCCCGCCGCAGAGCTCTTTCGAGAACGACCCGTCGTCAATCGAGACCACGCGCACGCGGTCGCCGTACTTCTCGCCAAAGAGCGCCATGGCCCCGGAGTTCACGGCCGCGTCGAGTTCCATGACATTCGTTACCACTTCTTCGTTCTTCAACACGTGCTCGTTGACCAGGTCCTCGATGTCGAGCAGGTCCTGCGGGTCAAGGGGCGCGTAATGGCTGAAGTCGAAGCGCAGGCGGTCGGGCGCGACGAGTGACCCGGCCTGCTTGACGTGTGTCCCAAGCGTATGCCGCAGCGCCGCGTGCAGCAGATGCGTCGCCGTGTGATTGCGACGGATGGCGTCGCGCCGCTGCGCGTCGACTACCGCCCTGACAGGCATGCCCTTCTCTAAGGGTTGAATGACATCGACCACATGGCTCGAATACAAGTGGCGCACTTTCTGGGTGTCGAGCACTCGCGCAAGTAGGGCTTGATTGGTCGGGTCTCGGAGGTCGCCTGTGTCTCCTACTTGGCCTCCGGCCTCTGCGTAAAAAGGCGACGTATAAAGAAAGACCTCTGCTCTGGAACCGGGCTGCACATGCTCAACCTCATTCTCACCTACAACAATAGCTACGATGCGCGTGTCTTCTACAGTGGGCGCGCGGTCCGGATCGAAGATCGGATACCTGTCGTACCGATCGTGAATGTGCGCATACTTCCCCTCGAACCAGCCGCCCGTTATTTTTCCTCCAGTCCAACTGGCACGACCTTGCTCGCGTTGTCGAGCCATTTCGGCTTCGTAGCCCTTTCGGTCCACGGTCAGTCCGTACGTCCGAGCAATGTCGGCAACGAACTCGGGTCGAAGGCCGAAAGTGTCATGCAACTGAAACAGGTCGACTCCCTCAATGCGTCCCAGGAAACCTGCTTCGAAGAGTGGTTCCCCCTCGATCGCATCGATATGAAAAGAGGGGCCATCTGGATGGCTTGTCTGAATCAGCTTCATTTCGGCTGGCAAGCCACCTTTCGAGAATGCATCTTGCAGATCCCCAAACGTTCTGAAATCCCCGGCGCTGGTAAAGACCTTGACCTGCCTGAGCCGCTCTAGGCCTAGACGCGTGGTATGCGCGTAGCGCTCCTCCTCGATCTTGATCGCCTTGGCAACGTGGTGCGCAGTGACAATAAGCTCGGGATAGGCGTACTTCATCATCTCGACCACGTTGCCCGAGAGCTTGTACAGGAACGGTTCGTTAAGGCCCAGCGTCTGGCCGTGATAGAGCGCGCGGCGCATGATCAGCCGCAGCACGTATCCGCGACCCTCATTCGAGGGCAGCACGCCGTCCGAGATCAGGAACGTCGCGGCGCGCGCGTGGTCGGCGATGATGCGCAGTGAGACGTCGGACGCATGGTTCGCGCCGTATTCGACGTTAGCCAGCGCCGCAGCCTCGTCGATGAGCGGGCGGAAGAGGTCCGTCTCGAAGTTCGAGAGCTTGCCCTGGAGCACGGTGGCGAGCCGTTCGAGTCCCGCGCCGGTGTCGATCGAGGGGCGGGGAAGCGGCGCGAGCGTCCCTTGCTCGTCGCGGTTGTATTGCATGAAAACCAGATTCCACAGCTCGACGTACCGCCCGCAGTCGCAGGGGAAGCGGCAGTCGGTGTGACCCTGCTCGCTCGCCGCCGGTCCCAGGTCGTAGTGGATTTCCGAGCAAGGACCGCAGGGTCCGGTCTCACCCATCTGCCAGAAGTTGTCCTTCATTCCCAGCTCGAAGATGCGATCCGCGGGGACGATCTCGCGCCAGCGGTCATAGGCCTCGGCATCGCGGGGGATGTCCTGCTCCTTGGCGCCCTCGAAAATCGTGACGTAGAGCTTGTCCTTCGGGATGCCGAAGTCGACGGTTATCAGCTCCCAGGCCCAGGGGATCGCCTCCTGCTTGAAGTAGTCACCGAAGGAGAAGTTGCCGAGCATCTCGAAGAAGGTGTGATGCCGCGTCGTACGGCCGACCTGCTCGAGGTCGTTATGCTTGCCGCCAGCGCGCACGCATTTCTGCGACGAGCACGCGCGCTTGTAGTCGCGCTTCTCGCGCCCCAGGAACACGTCCTTGAACTGATTCATGCCGGCGTTGGAAAAGAGCAGCGTGGGATCGTTGGCCGGGACGAGCGACGACGACGCGACGACGCGATGCTCGCGGGCGCGGAAGAAGTCGAGGAAGCGTTGACGTATTTCGTTGGAAGTCATCATCACAAATGGTGAATAGTGAATGGTGAATGTTGAATTAGAAGACGGTCATCGACGGCGGCGTTTGCAGTTGAGTATGATGGCCGTGATGATCGCCACAAGCTCGTCCGTCTCTTGCATGAGGCGTTCACGATTCACCATTCACTATTCAGAATTCTCTTCGTCAAGCGCTACTACCTCCGCGATTGGTTTGAGCTCCGGCCGGGCGCGCACCGCTTTCATAATATCATCGTAGCGAAAACCGCGCCGCATCAGGCTCTGGCAGACGGCGTAGAGGCGGGCGGTGGTTACGGGAAGTTTGATCGTCCTGACCTTCTTGTCGAGGGCGCGCTCGAGCAATTCGCGTTCCTCGGTGTCCTCGTATGCCTGGTCGAGCGCCGGCTCGATGACTTTGTAGTCCACCAAGCGTGACTTAAGTTCGCGGCGCAGCCGAATCCGTCCGTAAGTGCGATTCTGGGCGAGCGACGCGGCGTAAGACGCGGCGAACTTCTTGTCGTTGAGGTAGCCGAGTTCGCGCAGGCGCGCGATGGCGTGCCGGACGGGTCCGCTGGCTCCGAACTTCCGCTCGAGCGCGCGACGCATCTCCGCTACCGAGTAGGCGCGATGCGAGAGGCGCCGCAAGGCGTAAGCGAGCGGGTCAGCCGGGGGCTTTTTAGCGGTGGGCAAACCTTTCCACCTGGGGTCTCTCGACGAGGTCAGCCATGGCATCGCGCGCCGAATCGGCGGCGCTGCGGATGCCCGTCACGCGCAGGCGAAGCTCGTCGGGCTTCGAGGCATGAAGCAGCGCCTCCTCGAGCGTGATCCTCCCCAAAGTGTACAGGTCGTAGAGCGACTGGTCAAAGGTCTGCATGCCGTACTGTGAAACGCCGGCGTCGATGGCCTCGGGGATGAGCCGCGCCTTCTCCGGATTGCGGATGCAGTCGCGGATGTAGTCCGTGTTGATGAGCACTTCGACCGCCGGGATGCGGCTCGCGCCGTCCGCCGTCCGCACCAGGCGCTGCGAGACAACGGCCTTGAGGGTGGACGCCAGTTGCAGGCGAATCTGCTCCTGCTCGGAGGATGGAAATCCGGCGATGACGCGCTGCACGGTTTCCGTGGCGTCGAGGGTATGCAGCGTGGAGTAGACCATATGTCCGGTTTCGGCGGCCACGAGCGCCGTTTCCATGGTTTCGAGGTCGCGCATCTCGCCCACCAGGATCACATCGGGATCCTGGCGCAAGGCGGCGCGCAGTCCCATCCCGAAACCCGCCGTGTCGATCTCGACCTCGCGCTGGAGCACGAAGCTCGCTTTGTCAGAATGCAGGAATTCGAGCGGGTCCTCGATGGTGATGATCAGGTCGGTACGTTTTGAGTTGATGCGGTCGATGATGGCGGCGAGCGTGGTCGACTTGCCGCTGCCCGCCGTGCCCGTGACCAGCACCAGGCCGCGCCGCTCGTCGGTGATGCGCTCCAAGACCTTGGGCAGCGCCAGGTCCTCGAAGCTGCGGATCACCCGGGGAATCACGCGCAGGCTCAGGGCTACGGTGCCGCGCTGCTGGAAGATGTTGACGCGGAAGCGTCCCACGCCCGGCAGCTCGTAGGCGATGTCGAGTTCGTTCGCCTGGCGGAACTTGTCGCGCTGGAGGGGGGTGGAGAGCATGGCGGCGGCCATGGAGCGTGAGTCATCGGCGGTCAGGGCCGGGAAGGGATCGAGGGCCCGCAGCGCGCCGTGGACACGGACGTTCGGGCGGCTGCCCGCCTTCAGGTGGAGGTCCGAAGCCTCAAGCTCACAGGTGGCACGCAGCAGTTCGTCGATATTCATGGGCACACTCTCACCGTGGCCGGCCTCGACGGCCGGTCTCACCTGGGTTATCGGCGAGGATGCGCTCGGACTTGAGGCAAAGACTAGGTGTTTTGCTGTAGTGCCGCTCTATGAGCGGCGACTAACGATTCGCCGGTCGCAGACCGGCGCTACAGCGCGATGTTCTACCGTGCGGCGGCGACGGGCTGCGTGACCAGGGTGAGCCAGCCGTACTTGTCCTCGGCGCGACCCTCGGCAATCTCCAGGAACCGCTGCTGGAGCTGCCGGGTGACGGGACCCGCCTGTCCTTTACCGATGACGATGTGATCGATGGAGCGGATAGGCGTGACTTCGGCCGCCGTGCCCACGAAGAAGACCTCGTCCGCGATATAGAGCATCTCGCGCGGGATCGCCTGCTCCGCGACCGTGTAGCCTAGTTCGTCCGAAAGCGTCAGGATCGATTCGCGCGTGATCCCGGGCAATCCGGCGGAGGCGATGGGCGGAGTGAGCACCCGGCCGTGGCGTACCACGAAAATGTTTTCGCCGCTCCCCTCGCTCACGTAGCCTGCGGCGTCGAGCGCGATGCCTTCCGTAAAGCCGTTGACCGACGCCTCCATCTGGATGAGCTGCGAGTTCATGTAATTGGCGGCGGCCTTGGCCATGGCGGGCAGGGTATCGGGAGCCATGCGGCGCCACGAGGAGACGCACACGTCGACCCCCTTGGTCAAGGCATCGGCGCCCAGATACTTGCCCCATTTCCAGGCGAGCAGGTAGATCTCGATGGGATTGTGCAGCGGGTTCACACCCACCTGGCCGTAGCCGCGGAACGCCAGCGGGCGGATGTAGCAATGCCGGGCGTCGTTGGTGCGAACGAGTTCCACCATCGCCTGCTCGAGCTGGGCGTTCGAATAGGGGAGCTCCATGCGGTAAATCTTCGAGGAATTCACCAGGCGCTCCGTGTGCTCCTTGAGGCGGAAAATCGCCGGACCCTGGGGCGTCTCATAGCAGCGGATGCCCTCGAACAGGCAGGAGGCGTAGCTCACGACGTGGGACGCGACATGAATCGTCGCACTCTCCCAGGGAATAAACTGGCCGTTGTGCCAGACTTTCGGGTAATAGTCGATGGACATAGCCCTCTCTTATCCGCCCCCATCTCGGTTCGCGTCGCTTACCGCCGTTTGCCCTGCCACCCGCTCCCTCGCGTCGGCTAGCTGTCCACGGCGTCGCGTCTCGCCCTGACGCGTCGCGCGCACTAGTCTCGCTGAGAATTATAACACGAGGGTTCGGATGGCCATTGGGCCATTAGGCTACTGAAATCATTAGGCCGTTTGTTTTCCGAAACTCTGAACTGCGAACTTCGATTGCGACGCTCGCCGAATCCGCAATAGAAGGCATAGCTGGGAAGTCTTCGCGGCTGAAAACAAAGGACATTCCGGCTTCCGTTTGTCATGGTTGCGAGCTTCCTCGCCAATTGCTCGTCTCGGCGTCCCAATCTGCAATAGGAAGGGGGGCTGAGAGCAGTTTGCGATTGAAAACAAAGCACATTCCGGTTTTGAATGTAATGAGCTGCACCACGAATGGCAAAGATCACGGGAGCCCTCCGCGCTCCCGCTCCGGTACCGCCAATGTCCGGCATGCCAGCATCTCTTGAAATCACGTTGATTATCATTACGTTAAGTATATGTTGGTTACTACAGTATGTCAAGAGAAGAGTGACGGACGGCAGGACTGGGGAACTCGGCTCACGACAGGATCTCGCGCACCGTTCGCGTGTTCTCGCCGACCTGGTCTGAGAAGCGCGGGTACATGCCGACAATCGCGGCGTCCGAAGGCTTGATGTTCTTGTAAGCCCATTCGATAGCCTGCCGCACTTGCTGTTGCGACTCGCAACGGCGTCCCGCGGCGAGAATCTTGTAAACCAGGCAGGGTTTCTTGACCTGGCGGACAACGCTGCACATGCGCGGCGGATCCGAGGCGACATAGACCTCGCCGTAGGGCTCCATACTGAAGTCTTTCTTGAACTCCTCGGCGCGGCGCGTCTGATAGTGGAACGACGCCATGTAGAAGTCGTTCGACCACCCTTTGGATTCGAGGGCCGTGAGGATGGCGGGGTTATGCGTCGATATCCCCGCCAGCAGTCCGAGGTCGTGCACGCGATGGATAAAGCCCTGGATCAGATCGAGCTTGCCGGCCCGGTAAAGGCGGTCAGTCGCACTGCCGTGATGGGCGATGCCGATGGGCTTGAGGCGCGCCGCCGCTTCCACGCACCGGATCATTCCTTCGGCAATCCCGTCGGGCGTGTCCGGGAACTTCTCGTCCAGGTGCCCGCCGGCGGCGAGGCAGATCCACTGGACGTGGCATCCTGCGGCGCGAATCTTCGGGAATTGCTCCGGCATGCGCGTGTTGTAACTGGCCTGCCAGGTGTTGATGCCGGCGCGCTGGCAATCGAGGAGCAAGCGGACGATGCGCTCGTCGGTAAACCACTCGGTCATGTGCTCGCTGTACTGCCGGTTGAAGTGCGAATATCCATAGATGGGATTGCTGCCGACGATCAGGCGCGTCACTTGATGAGGTCCGAGGGGAATCGTGGGCAGCAAAGCCGGACTTTCCGGCCGGGCGGCGGGTACGGCGACCACTCCCGCGGCGAGCGCGGTTGCGCCCTTCAGGAATTCGCGGCGGCTCGAGCCGGATCCCAAGTCCGCCCCACCGCTTCCCTCGAGCGACTTCTTCTTGGCCATTCGAGACTCCCCGTTGAGTTGGATCACCCTCGTGATGGCGGACTGTATTCCGTTCCCTTCAGCCTGTCAATCGGCCGCCGGAAAGCTCCGGGCCGCAAGAAGACCGGTGAGTCGAGACTGGTGTAAACTATCCCACCGTGATGCTGGGCAGTCCGAAAGCGCCTTCCGGAGGTCGCGTGTCGTGTCCCAGGATTGCCTTCCTCGTCGTATTCGCTCTCGGCTGGCTCTCCGGTTGCCGCCGCGCGCCGGCGCCTGAGTCCGCGGCGCATCCCCGCGACGCCAACGTCCTGCTGATCACCCTCGACACGACGCGCGCCGATCACCTGAGTTGCTATCGCGAGCCTGGAGCCGGCCCCGGCGCGAAAACGCCGCATCTGGACGCACTCGCGGCGCGTGGCGTCCGCTTCGCCCACGCGACGGCGCAGGTCCCGCTCACTTTGCCCTCCCACGCCTGCATCATGACGGGCGCGTATCCCACGGTGCATGGATTGCGCGACATGGGCGGGTTCGTGCTTGCCGCGAGCCATCCGACCATCGCCTCGATCACGCGTGCCGCCGGTTTCGAGACGGCGGCGTTCGTCGGTTCGCGCGTGCTCGCCCGCCACTTCGGGATCTCGAACGGCTTCGAGACTTACGACGACGACATGGGCTCGGACACCGAAGAAGGGAAGATGCCCGGGGTCTTTCCCGAGCGCCGCGCCGCTGTGGTTACCGACCGCGCGCTCACCTGGCTGAACGAACACGCCAACCAGCGCTTTTTCCTTTGGGCGCATTATTACGATCCCCACGCGCCTTACGATCCGCCCGAACCTTACCATCGGCTTTACGCCCACGACCTCTACTCGGGCGAAATCGCTTACATGGACGAGCAGGTGGGCCGCCTGCTTGACGCGCTCGACCAGCGCGGCCTCGCGTCGCGCACGCTCGTGGTCGCCATCGGCGATCACGGCGAAAGCCTGGGCGAGCACGGCGAGATGACGCACGGGATTTTTCTCTATGACGCGACCACGCACGTGCCGCTCATTATGGCAGGACCCGGCATTCCCGCCGGCCAGGTCATCTCGGAACAAGTACGCTCGATCGACGTCATGCCCACCGTGCTCGGCTTCCTCAATCTGCCGGTGGGCCGCGAGGCGCAGGGCGTGAGCCTGTGGCCGCTCATCGAGCAAGGCCGCAAGGTGCGCTCGAACTACGCCTACCTCGAGACCATCTATCCGCGCACTTACATGGGCTGGTCGGAGCTGCGCGGCATGCGCACCGACACCTGGAAGCTGATCATCGCGCCGCATCCCGAGCTTTATAATCTCCAGCGCGACCCGGACGAGACGACGAATCTGATTGCCAAGTATCCCGCCGACGCCGACGAACTACAGAAACAGATTTGGGAGGTGGCAGGAAACGGCGCGAAGCATGAAACGCTCACCAGCAGTCCTGTGGACGCGCAGACGCGCCAGGAGCTCGCGTCGCTCGGCTACGTGAGCGCCGGGACGCCGCGCGAAATCCAGTTGGGCACGGACGCGCCCGATCCCAAGGACCGCGTCGATGTGCTGAAGATTCTGAGCGAGGTGGAACACCAGATCAACGCGCGGGCGAATCCCGAGGCCGTACAGTTGATGCAGCGTGGACTCAAGCTCGATCCCACGAATCCGATGGGGCACATCTATCTCGCCATGGCCTATGAGCGGATGGGCGACTACACGCGCGCCGTCGACGTCTACCAGGACGCGCTGCGCAGGAGTATCGGCACCGACCAGGTATACTCGCGCCTGGGGAAGGACGAGTTACGGCTGCACCAGCTTGACGCGGCCGTCGACGCCATGATGCACGCCAACCAGATCGATCCTGCCGACCTCGACAATCTGCGTAATCTCGGGACGGCCGAGCTTCAGCTGCAGCGGGTGGACGAGGCGGAGCGCGCGTTCAAGGCCATCACCGTGCAGAACGACCGCTACTCGGCCGCGTGGAACGGGCTCGGCCTGGTCTCGATCCAGCGCGGCGACGCGTCGACGGCGCGCCAGGATTTCGAGCGCGCGATCGCCGTGGGGCCGGGCGAGGTCGAGCCGCTGCTCAACCTCGGCGTGCTGTATCAAAAGACGGGCAACAAGGAGCAGGCGGTGCACTACCTGACGCTGTTCCTGGAGAAGGCGCCGCGCGATCAGTATGGCAAAATGTTCCCCGACGTGCGCGCCGCTATCCGCGAGTTGCGTGGCGGAGCGTGATGGCCACCCGCGCGCCTCTCCTTCCATTGCTGACCTCCACCATTGCCTCCTGCCTTCTGCTCGTTGTGGCGCCGGCCTTCGCGGCACGATCCGCCTGCGAGCAGGCCGAGGTCGAGGCGAAGAAATCGAGCAAGCTGGTTGACGCGAAGCAGTACGCGCCCGCTATCGAGCGTCTGCGCGCGGCGCTCGACGGGTGTCCCGGGAGCAAGGCGGCGTCGCTCGCACTGGCGCGCGCCTACATTGAGTCGCATCAGTTTGCCGACGCCGAGCGCGCGGCGCAGAAAGCCGTCGCGCTCGACCCGCGTTCCGAGCCAGCCCAGTTCTTCCTCGCCTACAGCTACTTCATGCAGGAGCGTTTGCCTGAAGCGGGTGGGACGCTCAAGAAGCTGATCGCCCAGGACGACCGCAACGCCGACGCCCACAAGTTGATGGGGCTGACACTTTTCTTTTACAAACAGGACGTGATGGCGGAGCAGCAACTCCAGACCGCGCTGCGCTTGCGGCCCGAGGACATCGAAGCACGGTACTACCTGGGACGCGTTTACTACACCCAGAACAACTTCCCGCCCGCCGTCGCCGCCTTTCGCCGCGTCATCGAGCTCGATCCCAAGTACGACAAGGCGTACGACAACCTGGGGTTGTGCTACGAGGCGGTGGGAAAGACCGACGAGGCGATAGCGGCTTTCAAACGCGCGCAAGACATCGCGCGCCAGGTGGATCCGTCGTACGAGTGGCCGTACACCAACCTGGCCGAGATGCTGATCAAGCAGGATCAGGCCGCCGAGGCGCTGCCTTACGCCGAGGAAGCTTTGCGGATCAACCCCCAGTCGGCACGCCCCAACTATCTCGAGGGTAAGGCGCTGTCACGCCAGGCGAAATTCGAGAAGGCGCTCCCGTATCTCGAGAAGGCCGCCGCGCTTGACCCGAAGTACGCCGAACCCCACTACTTGCTCGGCCAGATTTACGAAAAGCTTGGACGGCACGAGGACGCCACGCGCGAGTTCGCGCTGTTCGAAAAGCTCCGCGGGCAGACTCCGTCCAGGCCGCGATGAGCGAGGGCTGAGGCAGACAAGTGCGCCTGACGGCTTACATTTTCTTGCGGGAATAAGCCGTCGTCACCATAACGCCCATGGTGCCACCCTCGCGGTTGAGCTGGATGTCGTAGTGGACGGGATATCCGCCCTGATCGGTGACGTTGCTCCCCGTGATCGCTCCCACAAAGTATCCCTTGCTTCCACCTCCACCCAAGCTCACCGTAGCGTTGGGCGCGTTGACGAGCGCCGAAATCGCCCCGTTCCCACCCAAACTGACGCTCCCCGAGCCCGCAAAATTGATCTGCACCGCTTCGGGCGGAATATCAACGGTGCCGCTGATGCCGTTGGTGACTCCGTTGCCCGTGATGCCGAGCGAAGTGCGCACATTGAGAACCACGAAGCCCGAGACGTTGATCTGCGCATTGCCCGACTCGCTGATGCTGTCGATATCGTAGTACACGGGATGCGACACGTCGGGGCCGCCGATCAATTGCACGGCAGTACCGTTGCCCGAGATGTTGATGCTGCCGATCTCGAAGGGGTGCGCAGACGTCCCGTTACACGTGCTGTCCATGCAAGGGCTGCCGACGGGCAGCGGCGGCGTAGAGCTCAAACTGGGGGTGCTGTTGTAGGTGAGGGCAGGGAAAGGGGGCATTGCCGGCCACGTCGAAACACTCAAGGGCAGATTCTGAGATGAAGAGTAGCTCGGCGCGCCCGACGGGAATCCGGCGCGAAACGTGGGCACGGGGGTAGTCGGCTTGTAGGGGCCGTTCACCACCTCGCCCAGCACGGAACTGACGCTGCCCTGGTATCCCGTTCCACACGCTGACGGCGCGCCCGTTCCTATGGTGACGTTGCCCGCCACGGTCACGTTGCTGCCCAGGGTCACGCTGCCGTTCGCTCCTACGCCGGCACCTGCTGCGATCACGTTGGTGGAGCTCGAGTCGCAAGCGCCGGCGGCGGTGTGATTGTTGCCCCCGGCATACTGGCCGGCAGAGGAATTGAACGAGTCAGTGCAGACTCCCGCGCTGCCGCTCATGGTCACTGCGCAGTAGCCGTAGATGGCATTCCCCCAGGTAGGCGTGTAGATGGGCTGGATGATGGCCTGTTCCTCCGCCGTCGCGATGACGCCCGACTGGCTCGACCCTCCCGTCCAGGTGCCGAGCGAGGTAATCAACCAGGTCTCGACTGGCACCGTCGTCAAGGCAGGCGGCATTCCGGTGTTGACGGTCTGGTAGCCCAGCAAAATTGCGTTGACCGAAAACGTGCCGGAATTGTCAGGATCGCCGGTGAGACGCACGCTGACCAGGTCGCTCGCAAACGCCGTGGCCACGGCGGTTCCGCCGCCATTCATGATATTGGGATAGTTTGACAATCCGCTGCCGTAGCCGATGAGTTGGACCTGGCTGTTCAACTTCGAGCACCCGGAGATGCACTGGACGGGCGAATTGTTGGCGGTCAGCAGCTTGTAAGTCGAACTGTCGCTCGCAACGCTGTAGTAAGTCGCGGCTTGCCCCTGCGAAACCGCTTGGTAACGCCCGCTGCGAAACCAGTTCAGGGCTTCCTGGATGCCGGCTTTCGCGAGGTAGTCCGCTTCGGTGTTCAGCATGTAGTTGTGGCTGGCGTAGGTTTCCGAGCGGGCGGAGAACACAATGGCGGCCGCGAGCACGGAAAGAACCAGCAGCGCCAGCATCACGAGAATCAGGCTCACGCCGCGCTCGGTGGCGCGAGTTTCCGCCGGGATATCTGCTGCAACCGTGAATTTCACCCTGAGCCTCCTGCTGTCCGTGCGACGGCTGTAAACGCCGGCTCGCCCGCTCGCTACTGGTAGTAGTTGCCAGGATTGGTCATCGGCAATCCTGCCGGTAACTGCGGCAGCAGCCGTCCGCCGCCGGAGTTGTTCACTGCGATGGCGCCCGCCAGGTTCAGCGGACGAATCTGGGTGGCCATCGTATACCAGGTGTTCTGGCCTGCCTCCATGCTCTTCGGATTCACCGCAATGCTGAGGTTGACCACGACCGTGCCCACCACCGTCATGATGTTGGGAACCACGCCCACCGTGACGGTGACCGGATAGGCGAAAATTGGCTGCCCGGTGGGTCCTTGCTTGCTAGCCGCGTTATAGAGAACGTTCTGGACGAGCGGCGAAGCCGGATTGTTCTGGGCGCCTGCCGCAAACGTGACCGGGGTGATGGAGCGGTAGAGCGTGTACAAGGTGTACGTCGTACCGTTGAGGATCATCGTAGGGGCGCCCGCCGGCGGGTACAGGCTGTACACCACGTAATTCAGCACCCCATCCGAATTGACCTCGCCAAAGAACTCGAGCGTGCTGTCGGCCGAGGTTCCTGCTCCCTGGAGGATGCCGCTCGGATAGGGCTGCTTGTAGCCGGCCACGGGCGGCGGCCACGGCGACCCGACCGCCTCGGAGACGTCGCAGTTCGTGGAGCCCGACTGGCAGTGGTCCTGCTCGAAGATGGCCGTCACCGTGCCGCCCACGGAGTGAGGAGTGGCGCAGTTGCTTCCGGAGAGCGGGGCGGTCGAGATCACCTGCACCTGCTCGAAATTGACGCCGCTGTCCACGCCCAGCCAGTCGCCGGGAAAAATCTGGCAGATATCGTTGAGCGTGACGGCCTGCGGGGCGGCACTGGCGATGGGCTGGCTGTTGAGGGTGGTGGAAGGCGCGGCAAAGGTTTTGTTCTGGGTGAAGTTGGGGTTGAGGCCGGCCTGGCCGATTTCCTGGGTCATCAATTCGATCGCCGCTCGCGCACTCTGGTTTGACTCCGAGCTGACGGCGTTGCCTTGGAAGCGCTTCTGGACCTGCGCCATGAAGGCAAAGACGGCAGACATCAGCACCGTCAGGATCATCACGCTCACTAGCATCTCGAGAAGCGAGAAACCGGCGCGCCCCTTGGGTCCCAGGGCCGAGCGTCTTAGAGTAGAGCAGCGCACGAAACAGTCCTCTAATTAGGATTCGAGAGCACACTGGTCACCAGGACAATCGGTTTACCGCCCTCGGAGCCGATGCCGCTCAGCGAGTAAACCGCGACGCTGATCGCTTTGAGCGAAGGACCTCCGGTGGGCGGCGTGAGATCGGTGATGGTCCATTCCCGGACATAGGAGACGCCGCTCGCGGCGCCGGAACAGGCGCCCGTGAGCTGCTGGCCGTTGATATCGAGGAAATCCGTGTAGCCGATTGCGGCGCCCGGCGCGGCCGGACAATTCACGGCGACCGGCGGGCCCGTCACCTGCGAGGAGGAAAGCGGTCCGCCCGCCAGCAATCCGCTGGTCCATCCGGAGCCGGTGATGCCCGTCGTGTTACAAGTCGTGGGCTGTGACGAAGCGGCCTGCGTGCAGCTTAGGAAGTCGAGCGAAAGCAGCTTTTCCATCTTGTCCTGGGCGTACACCGTGGCGCGCGTCTTCTCGGCGCCCTGGTTCTTGTTGACCACCGTCGCGTCAAACACCAGACTTCCCAGCCCGAACACGCCGACGAGGGCCACCAGTATCGCTACCATGGTTTCGATCAGGGTTACCCCTGAGGTGTCCCGATTCTTCCGGATTTTGCGGCAACCGTGCATCGCTTGCGTTCTAGCCTTCCTATCTCAAATACCAGGCGCTGGATTTCGTGTCCCAGTTCCAGACCGCCACGCGTCCACCGACCGACACCGTCACGGCGTCGATGGCGTTGTTCTGGTTCTCGACGTACAGCGCGGCGCCGCCATTCGCCAGCGGGCTGCCGGTGCCATCCACCGGCGCGCCTCGCGTGTTGAAATAAAGCTGGAGCGGATCGGGGCCGGCGCCGGGGCATCCCGCCGGATTTGCGGTGATTGTGCCGGGATACGTGCTGAGCCCGGAGGGCAAACAGCTCACGAACTTGTTTCCTGTAGACACGTACTGCTGGCCCGACGAGTCATAGTTCGGCGTGCTGAAAGCGTTGTAGGCTGACGTACAGTTTGCGTCCCCGCCCGCGCCGTTCGATGGCGTGTTGCCGCAAAGGCGCTCGAGCTCATACGTTCCGGCGCTGGGACTTGCGTCCAGCCGGTAAGGGGCGTACTGGGAGGCGGCTTTCATGCGCGCCAGGTTGAGCATCGACGCCAGGTCCGACGCATCCGCGTGCAGCCGGTAGTCGCGCAAGGCGTTCAGGGCATTGGGTAGCGCCATGGCGATCACGATGCCCATCACCAGGAGCACCGTCATCATCTCGAGCATCGAGAAACCAGGGTCCCGCGGGTTGGTCGCCGGACGAAAAGCCATTTCACAGGGGACATCGGCGGGTCGAAGGGTGGAGAGAAGGGTACTTTGGTACTGTCGAGAGCGGGATGATTTGGTGTCCGCCGACGGTGCGCGCCGGCACGGCGATTTGTAAGGGCGGCTCGCGAACCGCCCCACGGTTTTCGATCGTTCCCCGGTTCAGAAGAGCTTCACTCTCACCGTCAGGTACTTCTTGGGATTCTGGCGGAACTCCTTCAAGAATTCGCTCAGTGACGCGGCGCTGTCGCTCAGGCTGTGGTAGAGCTTGTCGTTGGTGGAAAGCAATCCGAGCGAGCCCTGACCGCTGTCCATGCGGGCGGTGATGTTGTCGATATGGGCGGTCGTCGAGTTCAGACGATTGTAAAGCTGGGGATCGTTGATCATCTTGCCCAGGGTGCCCTGGCCCTCATTCACCTTGGCAACGAGCGTATTCGTCTGTTCCACGGTCTTCTTCAGGTCATTGTAGACAGCGGGGTCGTTGATGAACTTTGCCATGCTGCCCTGACCGTGCTGGATGTTGTCAACGGCCTCGTTCAGGTGGTCCACGGTCGCGACCAGGCGGTTGTAGAGGGTCTCGTCAACGAACATCTTGCCGAGCGATCCCTTGCCGCCCTGAACGTCCGTCATCAACGTTGTCGCCTGCTTGGCCACCGTGTCGAGCCGGTTGTAGAGGTCCGGGTCATAGATGAACTTGCCGAGCGAGCCTTGCCCGGCGGTAATCTGGTTGCCGATGTCGTTGAGCTTGGCGCTCAGCACCCGCAGGTTGGAGATGACATCGTTGGCGTTCTGCACGATCTGCTTGATATCGGCTTCTTCGACCGACTCGATCTCACCGTTCTCTGGAATCACCGCATTGCCGGGGGTACCGCGGGAAATCGAGACGTACTTCTCACCCAGCAGGCCGGCGCTCACCGTCGAGGCTTTCGAGTCAGCGCGGATCTCGTTCTGATATTTCCTGGTGACCTTCATGTCGACCTCGACGGCGCGCTTGGGGTCGGGATAGGAAGAAATGACGATGCGCGAGACGTTACCGATCGCCACGCCGGCGAGCTGCACCTCGGCCCCTTCCTTTAACCCGGAGGCGTCAGAAAAGAAGGCCTTGAGCGTGTAACGCCGCGTGAGGAATCCCACCTGTCCGCTGATGAAAAAGATCCCGATCGCGAGAACGATGAGCGCGACGGTCGCCATCGCGCCGACGCGGAGTTGAGACCACTGGATTTCTTTGCGCTGTGCCATGATTCATCTCCCTGCAAGTGTTGGACGTTCAATCGTTGACGAATCCACCCCCGTCATACCAGAAACTTCTGCAGATAGGGATCGCCGGAGCGCGCGATCGAGTCATGATCCCCCTCGAAATAGACGCCCGAATCGCGCAGGACGAGAAATCGCGTCGCCGAGATCTGCTTCGGGCCGCCGTCCGAGCCGACGGGCACCAGGCCTTTGGTCTCCGGCGAGTAAGCGAAGTTCACCAGGAAAAATGCGTCCTGGATGCGATGCGACACCACGACCGACGTGACGTGCCGCATGTCGCGCAGCTTGGCAATCAAAATGTTGATAGTATGCGATGTCACCGGATCGAGGCCCGCCGTGGGCGAGTCGTAAAGCATGATCGAAGGCTGGCTGACGATGGCGCGCGCAATCGAGACCCGGCGCCGCATGCCGCCCGAGAGTTCGGCAGGCATTTTGTCGATGGCGGCTTCCATCTCGACGAATCCCAGCACTTCGCGCACCCGGCCCTCAATCGCGTCTTCATCGGTGACGCCGGTCTCCCGCATCCAGTAGGCTACGTTTTCGTAGACAGAGAGCGAATCGAAGAGCGCGCCTTCCTGGAAGACGATGCCCATCCGCTGCCGGATGGGGCGTAACTCTACTTCCGGGATGGGCACGATGTCCTGGCCGTCGATCAGGATCTGGCCTGCGTCCGGCTTGAGCAGGCCCAGAGTCAGCTTGAGCAGCACCGACTTGCCGGTGCCCGTCACCCCGAGCAGGAACAGGGTCTCACCGCGCCCCAGCTTGAAGGAGACGCCTTCAAACACGAGCTTTTCCCCGAAGGACATGGCGACGTCGCGGAATTCGATGGCGGGAGTGGATGGAGGTGCGGCCATGGGAGCCAGCGTCCCTATGCGAACCCGATCCCGATGAGGAAGCGGGTGATGAACAAATCCAGAACCAGAATCCACACCGAGGCGGTGACCATGGCGCGCGTCGTCGAGCGGCCCACGCCTTCCGTTCCCCCCGTCGTTTTCAAGCCGAAGTAGCAGCCCACCAGCGCGATGACGATGGCGAAGAAGAACGGCTTGATGAGCCCCTGGGTAACGTCCTGGTAGTCGAGCGACGTGTACGCGGAGGTCCAGTACTGGTCGTAGGTCAGGTGGGCGACGGTGGCGCTCATGATGTAGCCGCCGATGAGCGCCGTGAAGTCGGAGAGGATGGTCAGCAGCGGCAGGGTGAGCAGCGTGGCGTGCAGGCGCGGCGCCACGAGCTTGCGGTGCGGGTCGGTACCGAGGGCGCGCATAGCATCGATCTGCTCGCTCACGAGCATCGAGCCTAGTTCCGAAGCGATGCCGGAGCTGTTACGGCCCGCCACCATCAACGCCGTCAGCACCGGCCCCAGCTCCCGCACCACTGAGAGCGCCACCGCCTCGCCCATCAGCGCAGCTTCGCCGAAGGTTTGGAGCGTCCGGTAGGTCTGGAGCGCCAGCACCGCCCCGGTAAAGAACCCGGTCAGCAGCACGATGGGCAGTGAGCCCACGCCGATGGTGTCCATCTGGACGAGCGTGTCAACCAGGTAGCGCGGCGGCGTCAGAATAACGCGGCAGGAATCGTAAAGGAGATACAGGAACTCCTGGACAGCCAGCACCGAGCGTTTGGCAAAGTCGCCCATCAGGACGCTGGCCTCGGGGAGCGGCCAGGCAGCTCGACGGCCCCGGCGCTGGAGATAAATGTCCGCATCGACGGCTCAGGGGCGAACGCGTCCACAGGATGCGCCCTTTTAGCAATCTAACCACCGGAGGGAGTCGAGTCAAGCAGGAAGGGAAGCGAGGGTAGCGCGGATTGCGGAAGGGCACGCCTTCAGGCGTGCCGTCAAACGCGTGAGTAGCAATTACTCGATATGGGTGCCGCCCTAAAGGGCGCCTCTACGATCTCCACTCTATATTGTGGCGCCGAGACTCTAAGCGCCTTGAAGGACTATTCAGAAGCACCTTCGAGTGCACGACTGAAGTCGTGCCCTTTCGCCAACCCACGGCCAATACGATGGACGAATTGACCGTGGGTCGGCAGCGCCTATTTCCACTCCCAGACTTTGGCGTGCGTTTCACCCTTCGCGTCGACCTCGTACTCAAACACGCCCGGATTCGCGTTGAGCTTGGCGAACTTCGGCGACGTCGATTGATAGTACAGGATTCCGCGGTAACTCACGCCGCCGCTCGCGGTAAACTTCCCTTGTCCCGAGCCTTTCCAGGACAGCATGTCGCCCGTCGCGCTCGTGTAAGCCCCTTGGCCTTCCCCATAAATAGACCCGTCTGCCCTGACCTCGGACGTGTACGTCCCGAAGCCGTTGACATCGACGCCGGCCATCTTGCCCGCGTCTTCGAACGACACTTCAACTTTGGGCGGATTAGGCGACAGCGCCCTTCTCACCAGCCGTTTCCCGCGCGTTTCCCCAATCTGTTCTCCGAGCATGTTTGAACCCCTCCTGTCGATGATTGATAGGCGTCAGAACGCCACTTGTCCCCTGGCTTGCTTTTGGGAGTGATGATGTTATCCCGCCTCCGCAGAGCTGTCAAACCACTACGCTTTGCAAACTGTGAGGCACGCCCCTCACCCCGGCCCCTCCCCCGCGAAGGGGGGAGGGGAGAGTAGATTCAATTGACCCTCATCCCCTTGCGGGACAGGGTGGCGCGCAGGCGCCGGGTGAGGGGTGTGAGCGCATCACTCAACCTCGACGCGGAACCTTGCGGCACGCTCAGCTTGGAAAAAAAGGCCGAGTCGTGTAGGCTCATCCAACATGGGAACGCCGCGCAAGTTCACCATCGCTCTGGTTCAGATGGCCTGCGCGCCCGACCCGGGCTGCAACCTTGACCGCGCCTTGGCGCGCGTCCGCGAAGCCGCCGAGCGCGGCGCCCACGTCGTCTGCTTGCCCGAGCTTTTCCGCTCGCGGTACTTCTGCCAGCAGGAGGACGCGGCGCTCTTCGACCTCGCGGAATCCGTCCCCGGCCCGACCACCGAGGCCCTGAGCGCCGTGGCGAAGGAGAAGCAGGTGGTGGTGATTGCGCCGGTCTTCGAGCGCCGCGCCCCGGGCGTCTATCACAACAGCGCGGCAATGATCGACGCGGACGGGCGCATCGCGGGCCTCTACCGCAAGATGCACATCCCCGACGACCCGGCCTACTACGAGAAGTTCTACTTCACGCCCGGCGACCTTGGGTTTCGCGCCTTTGACACGCGCGTCGGCCGCCTGGGGACGCTCATCTGCTGGGATCAGTGGTATCCCGAGGGTGCGCGGCTTGCGGCGCTACGGGGCGCCCTGGTGCTCTTCTATCCCACGGCGATTGGCTGGCATCCGCGCGAGAAGCAGGCGCACGGCGCGGCCCAGCGCGATGCCTGGCGTACCGTCCAGCGCGGCCACGCCATCGCGAACGGCGTCTACGTTGCCGTGGTCAACCGCGTGGGACACGAATTGCCTTCGGACGGCGAAGGGGAAGGGATCGAATTCTGGGGTTCGTCGTTCATTGCCGATCCCTTTGGCGTGGTTATCGCGGAAGCGGCGTCCGACAAACAGGAGATTCTGCTGGGTGAGATCAGCCTCGACCGCCTGGAAACGGTGCGCCGCCACTGGCCGTTCCTGCGCGACCGCCGGATCGACGCCTACGCCGGGATCGAGAGCCGCTACCTCGACGAGAAGTCGTAGTGTAGCGGCAACCTATGCGGGCCTTGCCTCTTGAAGCATTTCGCCGCTCATAGAGCGGCGCTACAGCACCTAGGCGCGCGCCACCTATTTCAGTTACGCAACGCAACACTAGCTGATCTCGACGCGCAATGTGTCGCCGGTCTTGAGTTCGATTTCCGGACTGGCGTCGAGGCGCACTGACTTGCCTGGGAAACTCAGGCGCAGCGTGAGTGCTTGCCCGTTGACTGAAGCCGTCGCCTGACGCGGATTCCCTCCCGCTTGATAAGCAAGTTCGAGCGTCCGCAACCGGAGTCGGCCGTAGGCAGGATGCAGCGTGTTCACCTGTGACCCGCCCGAGGTTTTCTGGTCAAACGTTCCCCAACCCTCGGCGCTGATGAAGAACGAGCGGAAGTTCTCGGGCGTGGTGCGCGGCGCGAAGGCGAGGTATCCCTCGGCCGCGTCGGTGCGCTGGCCGGACGCGGCTTCGAGCATCGACCAACTGCTCATGGCGCGCGCGTAGTGGTCGCCGCACTCGACGTCGTTCCATGGGCTGCGCTCGCGTCCGTCGTAGCGGGCGCGCGTGCCGCGCACAATCTTGAGCGTCTCATCAAACATGCCTTCCTGGATAAGCAGCGCTGCGACCTGATACTCGATGCCCGTCCACACTTCATCGCAATAGAGGATGGGCAACGCGGGCCGTCCACCCTTGGGCCAGCTACAGATCAGCAGGCCCTGGTCGTGTTCGGAGGCGAAGACGCGCGGGTCCTGCTTGAATCCCACGAAATTTTCCTGCCAGTTGTATCGGGCGATCGAGCGCGCCGCGCCCTTCACTTGTTCTTCGGGGAGAATGTAGCCAAGGTCTAGCTGATGTGCCCACCACTGGCCGAGTAACTGGTCGGCGAGACAGCCTTGGCCGTACTCGTACTTCGGATACTTCTCCATGTCGACCTTCTGGACGTAGTACTCGCCGTTCCAAAGCTGGCTCGCGAGCGTCGCTCGGCCGCGTTCGTAGACGCTGCGATAGCGCCCGGCGGACGACTGGTCTCCTGCGATACGCGCGATTTCCTCGGCAGCGCGCAACGCCGCGAGATAGTAGCCGCCGATAAAGGTGTTCAGGCCGTAGATGGAAATGTCGTAGGTGTTGAACTGCTCGGCTTCGATCACCCCGCGCCCCTCAGGATCAAATGTGCGCTCGACGTATTCCATGCAGCGCTTGACGTTCGGCCAGTACTTCAGCAGCCAGTCGCGCCCCGCGCCCTGCCGATACTCGCGGTAAGTCTTGAGTACGGTCGAGATCATGCCGTCGAGCGCCACGCGATCCTCGACCGGCGCCTTCATCTCCCAGGGACGCGGCAGGTAAGTGGGCAGAGCCGTGCGCGTTAAGACGTAGCCTTCGGGCGCCTGCTGCACTTCCCAGTCGTTCTGGCGCATGGTGCGCTCGAGCTCGGGGAAGAGACGCGCCAGCGCTTGCTCGTATCCCCAGACGTGCGTGCAGTCGAGCGGACAGCAGCCTTCGCCCGCGCAGTGTCCGGTCGAGGCGCCGCAGCAGCCTTCGAACCCGTGGAAGTTGCCGTTCTCGAGCCAGATGCTGGTTGGCGTGCGGATGATCGAGGCCTGCGAGCTGACGGCGTCGAGCAGCGCGTAGGGCAGGGAAGAGTCGTAGAACGTGTCCCGCCAGAGGCGCGTTTGCTCGCGCAGACTCGGGAGTTGCGGCGCGAGGTCGCCAACCACTTCGAGCGCACTCTTGTACCAGGTGGCATATCTGACGCCCAGCCAGAATTGCGATTTGCGGTCGGTCACCGTCATCGACGACTGGTCCCAGTTCTGATACCGATTGGGAAAGTGCCAGGCCAGGACGAACGTCACGCGCGCCTCTTCGCCCGGCTTGAGCGCGACGGGAACCGCCAGCGCGCCGTTCCAAGTGCGGCCCTCGGCGCTCGGCGCTTCACCTTCGGTATCGGCGAGCCTGCCGTCATCGGCGAAGTCGGCCCACAGGAGTTCGAGGTTATCCCACTGGGTGACGTAGCTCGCGTCCTCGGTCAATGCAGCGAGCGCCAGGCGTCCTTGGAACGGAAAGCGGGCGGGAAGCCGCGGGTTCGACATCTCGATGGTGGTGAGCCCGGACGAGCGCTCGAGCGTATTGCGATTCGACCCGTAAGCGAAGTACTCGACTCCGGCGATGGCGCTATGCCCGTCCCATCCGACGAAGTTCTGGAGCGTGGCGAGTAAGGAAGCGACGAGGGGCGCCGTGCCGGAATTCTTGAGCGTGAAGTCAAAGATAATGGCGGGGTAGCCTGACGACTTGGCGTCGAGCGGGATGAACGGCGACCACGCTTCGAGCGCCACGGCGACGGGCAAGGCGCTGTCGTGATAGTGGATCTCGGCGATGGGGTATTCGCCAGCGAAGTCGAGCGACTTGACGCCGGGCAGCGCCGCGAGCAGTCGGCGCGATTCGGGCGGGACAACGTGGTCATTGGTGGTTGGGGGAGCTTTGAAAGCGCTCTGGTCGTAGGTCTCGGCCGATTGCAGGACGCGCGCCACGGCGGCGCCGTTCGTGGGCCGCGCCCACACGCCGAAGAAGCTGTGCGGGACGTGTGCGAGGTGATCGACGTTGTGGACAACCTGCCACTGGCGCAGTCCGCCGTCACCCGCGAGGGCGATGACTCCGGTACCGATGCCTCCGAGCGGCATCGCGACGGCACGCAGGTGTTCGCCACGGTAGACGACGCGGTCGGGGCGAGCGCTTGCCGGAGGCACGGGCGGATCCGCGGCCGGTGACGCTTGCGGACTCGACTCCGCCTGGACACGCGTGCCAGCGAGGCTGGCAGCGGCTCCTATGCCGACTCCCTTCAAGAACGTTCTGCGGTCGATTCCCGCGTCGTGTTGATGAGCCACAGCGGCCTCCCCGGGAAGGTGTCTCGTTCGTCGTTGGAGGTGAGCGGCGGTTGAAATCATTTTACGCCACCTGCTTCTTCAACGAAGTTTGATTCTCATCCAACGCTGCCTTCAGCATCCAAAGATCCCGGTAACCCATAA
>Ga0209167_10000208_pt1 | contig 54706 bp, 46 predicted proteins | sample Coa_R1_9_FD_187154 | JGI IMG/M metagenome (GOLD analysis project Ga0209167, IMG submission 187154) | Surface soil microbial communities from Centralia Pennsylvania, which are recovering from an underground coalmine fire - Coalmine... | ecosystem: Environmental > Terrestrial > Soil >...
CTACGGCAACTTGAACGTGATGCGCTACCTGAAAATGCTCCCCGGCGCCGCGCCATTCGTCGAGCACCCCGTATGGATCGAAAAAGTCGTCACCGTTTCCAGCGACCAACCTGGCATCTTCTATCCACTCGTCAATCGAGGCACCTATGCCTCCGCAGGAATGAAAATCGGTTACGTCACCGATTATTTCGGCCACATTGTCCAGGAAGCGCACGCGCCGGTTTCTGGCGTGGTCCTGTATGTTTGTGGCGTCCCTTCCATGACCAAAGGCGCCGTCATCGCCAACATCGGAGTTGTCGCCTTAAAAGAGCCTTAATCCGCCTTCTTCATGCTAGACTTCCGCCTCACTCAGCATGCGACGGGCAATCTTAGCATTCGTCCTTTTCTCTTGCGCCTCTGCATTTGCGGCCGACGATTTCACTCTGTACGAGCTTCTGCCCCCCGAAACCCACAGTTTCGCTATAACTTACGACGTCACAGTAGCGCGCGAAGGCTCCAAATTCTTTTTCAATCCCATCCGCCCCGGTTCCACGGCCTCAAAAGAGCGCGTCATCGAGCGCAGCACCGGCCAGGACTTGAAATTTGAAACCGTGACCGGCAAGGACGCCAAGGCCACCGGCGAAGTTGGTTCCCGCGCGGCCGACGACGATCTTTTCCTCAAGGTCACTTTGCCCGGCCCCGTGCCTAAGGGTGGCCAAACCCGCATTCGGATTTTCAAAACGTATACCGACGCGCCCTCCTATTTTCTCCAGGACGGCCTGCTTATTTTCAATCGTCCTCTCGGCATCAAACGAAATGTCGTTGTCCTCCCGCCTGGGTGGGAACTCATCGCCAGCGCTTCGCCTGCCATCGCCAGCACGGGCGCCGACGGGCGCATCAGCCTCAGCTTCCTCAACGATCGCGACGACCAGCTCCCCGTCAAGATCACCGCGCGGAGGCTTCCATGACGCCGCGCCTTCACAGCAGTTTTGCACCAGCATGGAAGTACGCCATTCTCGCGGCGCTCGTCCTGCTTCCGCTCACTGCCCGCGCCCAATTTCATCGCTCCGAGCAGGATCGCGAAATCACCTACTGGCTTCTCGATCCCTCCACTCACCAGTTCCGCATCTCCCACGATTTCACTATCACACGAGTGGGCCAGAAATACGCCCACAGCTTCGTCCGCAAAGGCAGCGAGGTCGCGCCCGATTCAAGAATGTTCGACGTGGACACCGGCAAAGAACTGAAGACCTACACCGTGAAGGGTAAAGACGTAAACGCTCTCGGCTACTACCCGCAGCCCACCGATCCCGATTCCGTTGTCGTTCAGGGCGATCTCGACCGTCCAATCACGGAAGGCCAATCCATCCGCGTTCGCGTCGAAGAAACCTACACTGATCCGGTCGGTTACACGATGGAAAAGGACGAACTCGTCTGGAAACGCACCCTCGGCCGCCCGCTGAACTTCGTCACGTTGCCCGCAGGCTGGATGCTCTCATCGCTCGACACTCCCGCCGTAATCTCACTGGATGATCAGGGCCGCGTTCTTCTTCGTTTCACCAACATCCGCAACGACGAGCTCAACATCACCCTCAAAGCCCGCCGCCGCCCCGCGGCGCACCCTGCTCAATAAAGTTTTGGGCCGTTTTTCACCAACATAGCCCGCGCATCTCATCATTTCAAATTTCTCTCTGCCTTGATCTTCCCCGCCCGCACCGCCTTCACCAGCGCGCCATGATCGCGCTCCGTCTGATCCGCATACACCACCGCGAATTCCTGAATGGCTTCATCAAATGTTTCGCTCTTCCCCATATATCCGGCAATGCGCGCCGAGTCCCCCGTCCTCGCGTGAGCCCGCGCCAGCGTCCACCCGCATACGGCCACATATTCCATCCAATCCCCCGCGGACATGGTCTCGATTTCCACTTTCATCTTCATGTCCCGCAGTTGCCGCATGTAGTAATCCCGTCCGTGATCGTCCCGCGTCCATCCCAGAAAAACATCAGGCGTAGCCTGCAACATCCTCTGCCCCGTCACCACTCTTTCGCCGTGATTTCTGTATTGGCTCTTGCCCAGATATTTCTCCAGGACTGAAGACTGCGCCTCCTTAATTTGCAGGAAAATCGGATCGCGCTCGCCCGCCATCAACAGCGCCGCGTCGCAGCGCGTCCCCACCGACCCCACTCCCACCACCTTCCGCGCCACATCCACCAGTTTGTACCGGTCCAAAATCACGCGCCGCTCCTCCGGCAGCGTCAGCCGGTAGCGGTGAAAAATGTCCCTGACCTCCTGCTCGAATTTCTGCGTCTGCCGCGGGTGATACACCAGCGGCGGCCGGTCATTGATCCTCCTCCGTCCACCCACAATCGAAGTTATTTTCGGAAGCACATGCTCCGCCGTTTGCAGCCGCGCCTGCGCTTCCACTTCCCTCCAGCGGACCTTCGCCGCAGCGTTGGTCGCCTTATCAATCAGCAGTGCCGCCCCCAAATGCGAATACCACACCTCAATCGCCCGCATGCCCCCATATTCCCGCATGCGCATCCGGTACGATTCCACCGCGCGCCGCGCCGCGTCCCCGCAATGTCTCTCCTTCATTCCCCGATCGCGCCCCGCCAGCACGATGCTCGCCGCCAGCCTTTTCACATCCCATTCCCATGGCCCCGGCAGCGTCTCATCGAAATCGTTGATGTCAAACACCAGTCTCCGCTCGGGCGATCCAAACCCGCCGAAGTTCGCCACGTGGCAGTCGCCGCACGCCTGCACACGCAAATGAGTCACCGGTGTCTCCGCCAGATCCCTCGCCATCAGCGCCGCCGCGCCGCGATAGAATGCGAATGGCGATTCGCACATCCGCCCGTAGCGAATAGGCAGCAGCTCCGGCAATCTTCCCCGGTCATCCGCGCGCAGCAACGCAATCCCGTCGCGTCGGCCACTGGCCGCGGGCCATCTCGCGTGCGAAGTCCGCGGCACTTTCACGCGGAGGGCCTTGCCCGCGCTCAACCGCTCATTCTCCGTCAGCCCCGGCCGTGTCGCGCCAGCTCCTTCCACATCCCTGCCTTTGTTCAACATATCCGTCCCTCAGCCCCAAAAGCCCCTCACCACGCATCTTTCCACGGCGGATGATATCACCCCGGCTGTTGATTGTTCCCCGACCCCTTTGTTGAGGCTTTGCGCAAACGCCGCCTCATAGCCGTTGTGTCGGAAACCTGTCAGTAGCAGACTAATGAGAGGATCCAATTGCACTCTACTTGGGTAAGACACTTTGGTGGTCGCTCTCCCTCCAAAGCTCTGAGCTTCCCATTCTTATTGGAGAAATTCAGATGAAAGAACGGTCCTTCAAAGACAGACTCAAATCTTGGGAAACTTCCAGCAAGGCCAACGCGGAGGTCGCCGACCGGCGTACCTCCTCCCGAAAACCTGTTATAGCTGCTGCGCAGGTCGTTGAGGTCAGCTCCGGCGCCCGCGTTCGCGCTCGCTGTTGCGACCTTGCCTTGAATGGCTGTTACATTGACACGCTGAATCCGTTCCAAGCCGGCACACTTGTACGACTCCGCCTGGAAAAGGGTGGCGAGATCTTCGATGGCAAGGGAAAAGTCGCTTACCGCCAGATAGGGCTGGGCATGGGTATAGCCTTCATCGACGTGACACCCGAAGGCCTCGCGATTTTGGAACGTTGGATGTCATCATTTGAATCCTCCGTGGATCCATTCGACTCACCAATTCCAGCTGCAAAGCCTGCACAGCCCAAATCTGTCATCTCCGAGCCTGACGAGCAGTTTGCTGACCTGGTCCAATTACTGGAACGGAAAGGCATCCTCTCCAAGTCTGAAGTTGTCAAGATTATGAGACAAACCTTCGATTAATCGGACATTTCTACAGTTCGGGCTGCGACTTCGGCCCATCCAGGTTGGTCCTCTATGGCCTCGTGCACTTAATAACTGCGGCCCCTGTTTGCTTTGCGGCACACTAAAACTCAATTCCTATTGCTGGCCTGAAAACGGCCAAACAGAATAGATAGGTCTGTCCCCGGCCTAAAAACCGCTCGGACAATTCCCTCTCGAGGAGTGTTGTGTCCGGTCATGAGTGACCCTCTCTCACGTGACCCTACGTCTGTGGCCAAGAAGGCCTCTAATGTCGCGGACCGCCGTGTCTCTGAGCGCGTCTCTCTTTCCGCCATAGCCGAACTCGTCGACCTGGGCACGAAGCAGCCTCGTACAGCCCGCGTCGCCGACATCAGCCTACATGGCTGTTACGTGGACGCCATCAGCGTATATCCGGTCGGAGCCAGGATCAGAATCTCAATCCTACATTCCGAGGTTCAGCTGGACGCTTTCGGGGTTGTCACTTACTCGCTTCCGGGTATGGGCATGGGCGTGAATTTCACCGACCTGCCCCCCGAAATGGAGTCCGTTATCGATCACTGGATCTCGGAAATTAAAGGCGCAAGCGCCCAGGGCCTCGACCATTCCGATGTCGATCTTTCCATGCAGAGTCTGCCTCGTGCCGAACGTCTCATATTAGGCCGCCTGATCTCTCTCCTGGTTCGCAAGGGTGTGTTGACGCGCGAAGAGGGTTCCGATCTCTTGAGTGAGCTTCATCAAGAATGATTTCGTGATTTGGAAGAAAAGGATCCCGTGAAAAGAAAAAAACTTGGGGAGGTCCTGCAGGAGCGGGGTCACATTTCGGCCAGCGGCCTTGCCCAAGCCATTGCCGACCAACAGGGAAAAGTCATCCGCCTCGGCGAGCTGATGTTGGAGCGCGAGCTCGTCCTGAAATCGGATTTGGCGTCGGCTCTAGAGGAAGTCACTCGCATCCCGTACGTCGATTGCACCACCCTCTCACCTACTCCCGAAGTATTGGCCCTGATTCCCAGGCACCTGGCTCTTCGTTGTTGCGTTTTTCCGGTGGAGAAAGAAGGCACCAAGCTCGTGGTGGTGATGGCCGAACCGCAAAACGTCGCCCTCTACGACGAGGTCTGCTTCAATGCCGGAATAAACCTCTCTCCCCGCATCGGTTTTCGGAATGACATCCTTGCGGCCATCGAGAAGCATTACGTCTCGGATGGCTCGACTGGTGTTGTCGATCCGTCCGATCCCGCCTCGGGACCGCAAATGGAATTTGTCTCCACTAGTTCGCGCCAGGCGAATCGCGATGCCATTGAGGAAGCGCAAGCGGAACTGGCGCGAAGGCATTCGCCCGCCGTCCGTCTCGTCTCGGAAGTAATCACTCTCGCCAGCGAAAAAAAGGCCAGTGATATTCATATTGAACCCCAGTTGGCGGATGTCATCGTCCGAATCCGCGTGGATGGAGTCCTCCGGGATCTCATCCGTGTCCCTAGTCATCTGCACCACTCTTTTGTCTCCCGCATCAAGATCCTCGCGGATATGGACATTGCGGACCGGCGCAGCCCGCAGGATGGTCGCTTCCTGGTTCGTATGGGTGGCAAGCAGCTGGACATGCGGGTATCCACGCTCCCCACTCAATATGGCGAAAAAGTAGTCATCCGCCTCCTCGACTCTGCCGATGCGATTCGCAGCTTTGCAGGGCTTGGCTTGCCTGCAGATGTGGAACGTGCTCTCTGCGAGGTCCTTTCACAGCCTCAGGGCATGGTCTTGGTTACGGGCCCCACCGGATCGGGCAAGAGCACATCCTTATATGCCAGCCTCAATTTCCTGCGCAAACCGAGCATTAATATCGTCTCCGTAGAAGACCCTGTTGAATACGTTCTCGCAGGCATAAACCAGGTCCACGTGAATAACAAGGCCGGGCTTACCTTCGCCAGTTGCTTGCGCTCAATTCTCCGCCAGGATCCCAATGTCATCATGGTCGGTGAAATTCGCGACCGGGAAACCGCTGAAATCTCCATGAAGGCCGCGCAAACCGGCCACATGCTCCTTTCCACTCTGCACACCAATGACAGCGTCTCCGCCATCACTCGGCTGGTGGACTTGGGTATCCCGCCATTCATGATCGCGGCATCCATGACTGGGATTATCGCCCAGCGTCTTGTCCGCAAGCTTTGCACTTGCAACGATCTCGTCAAGACGCCTCCTGAAATCGCCGACCGCCTGGTGGCCCTGGGCCACATGGAACCAGTCAGTCATGTTCACATTCCTGTAGGTTGCGAGGATTGCGACCAGACCGGTTACCGGGGACGCGTCGGCATTTATGAATTCCTGGTCTTCGATGACGAGGTCAGGGAATCGATCCGTTCAGGCGTCAGTAACGAAGAGATTCGAGCCCACATGCGAAGCACGGGCATGAGGCTTATGCACGAAGATGGTGTGAATAAGATCCTTACTGGCAAAACTTCCATCGAAGAAATCGCCCGCGTCGTCCCCATCCATGGCGACAGTTTTGCGGAATGTTCAGAGTGTGGCCGGAAATCGTCCCCAACTTTCAGGTTTTGTCCCCACTGCGGGACTGAGCGTGAAGTAACCGCTAGTCGTCGTGGGGTTCGCGCATCTCGGGCAGATCTCGAAAGGACCCTCAAACAGTGAGCACACTTAGCAGGAAAGCGCCCACAACTCAGACCGAGCGCGGGTGGTCGCGCTTTTCTAACCTGAAAGACCTCTCTCTTGTGTATGAGGGCCGCACTGAATTTGTGCCCGTCCATCCACCGGACATCAGCCCCACAGGCATGTTTATCAACACGCCCGCCATTTTGCCGGAAGGCGCCATACTGAAGATCGCTTTTCGCCTGGCCAAATCCAACTATCCGATCAATGTTCGCTGCGAGGTCCGCTATTGCCTCAACGGAGTGGGCATCGGCGTCGAGTTCATCGGCATTTCACTCGAAGACCAGAAGGCCATTCTGGATGAACTGGAATCTTCCGTGGCAACGCCCAGGCGCAAGTCTCGCAAATAGCCGCCATTCATTTCTTCCCTGATTATTAGTTCCCCGCCCCGCCTCGTCCACCCGCCACCGCGGGCGGATGCATCTCATATTCTTTCGGCGGTTCCGCTCCCAGTAAATAGCGCACAAAATAATCCCATCGCCGCCGCGTCATGTAATTGCTTTCGCTTCCGTATCCGTGCGCTTGGTTCGGCAGCATCAGCAAGTCGAAGTCCTTGTTTGCCTTGATCAGCGCATCCACCACCAGCAGCGTGTTATACGGCGGCACGTTGTTGTCCATGGTGCCGTGCGCCAGCAGCAAGTGTCCCTTCAGGTTCTTCGCAATCAACTGATTCGCCTGGCTGTCGTAATTCGTAGTTCCGTCCCCCTTTTTTTCCAGCAGTCCTTGCCACTTTTCTCCCCAATCATCTTCGTACTCGCGGTTGTCGTGATTGCCGGACTCGGAAATCCCTACCTTGAAAAAATCGGGGTAGCGGAACATCGCATCCGCCGTCGCAAATCCTCCGCCCGAGTGCCCATAAATACCCACGCGGTCGATGTCTATCCACGGATATTTCTGCGCCAGCTCCTTCATCCCCTTCACTTGGTCCGGCAGCGTGTTATCCCCCAGGTCCTGAAAATACATATCGTGGAATTTCTTTGATCGCCAGGGAGTCCCCATGCCGTCTAGCTCGATCACGATGAACCCAAGCTCCGCCAGCGCCTGGCAATCGGCGCGCGCCGCTGAAAAGCTTCGCCCTCCGACGCTCCCCGTCTGCGGCCCGGGATAAATGTGATTGATGATTGGATATTTCCTGTTCGGATCGAAGTTCGTTGGCTTGAACATAAGGCCGTACAAATCCGTGGTGCCGTCGCGCCCTTTCACTGTGAACGGAATCGGCGGCTTCCAACCCGTGGCCGACAAACGTGAAATATCCGATTTTTCGAGCGTCGCAACCAGCTTGCCCCCCTCATCCCGCAACACCGCAATCGGAGGCACATCAGGCTTCGAGTACACATCCACCAAATATTTCCCCGAAGGCGACGGCGTCACTTGATGGTTCGCATCTTCAGGCGTCAGAAGCGTGAGTCCCTTCCCATCGAACCCGATTCGATACGCGTGAATAAAGTAGGGATCGCTCCCCTTCTCGTGCCCCACTCCGTCGAAATAAAGCAGTCGCTTCTTCTCATCCACCCGGGCCAGTACCGTCACATTCCAATCGCCGCTCGTAATCTGATTCTTCACTTTTCCCGTCGTCAAATCGTACAAATACAAATGTCCCCAGTTATCGCGCTCCGAAAACCAGATCGCTTCGTTCGTCGCCGGCAGGTACCTCCAGTTGATCATCCCATTCCCGGATTCATAGTAAGTCGGCGTGGTTTCCTCAAACACGTCTTTAACCGCGCCTGTCCCCGCATCCGCAATGCGAAACTTTTCCACCTTGTGGTCGCGCGAAGTGGACACAAATGCCAGATGCGTCCCGTCGGCGCTCCAATCCACATCTGTGAATCCACCTCCGGCGCACGAAATATCGTCACACAGCGATGACCGATGCTGGTCGGGAGGCATCTGCAATCGCACCACCTTGGGCCCGTCCACTTCAACCACCACGCGTTGAATCATGGTGATCACGTCATCGCCCGGCAGCGGATACTTCCAAGCCCTCAATTCCGGATGCCCCACCTTCGTGCTCACCAGGTACATCTCCCCCACGCCGCGCTGATCCTGTTGGTACGTCGCAATCTTCTTCGAGTCTGGTGACCACAACACGATCGGCCGATCGCTCGTCACCCATCCCGCGTTGTCCGTCGCGTATCCGAAATCTTTCACTCCGTCGGTCGTAAGTTGTGTCTCTTTTCCCCCCGGTATTTCCCGCATCCACAAATTGTAATCGCGGATAAATACCGCGCGCTTCCCATCTGGCGATGGCACTGATTCTCCTCGTCCGCCGCGCCCGCCACCTCCCCCGCCGCCACCGCGCCTTCCCCCTCCTCCGGCAGCTTCAGTGCATTTGTTTCCCTGCACGTCACACGTCCACCTCTTGCCATCCGAGCTGAATGTAATGCTCTGCCCGTCCTCTGAAAACTCAAACGTCATGAACGGCAGATGGTGCGCGTCGTAAGACGCACCCGAAGCCGCTGAAAGCGCCGCGGCAACTTTCGCCTGCTGGAACGGTTCCCCGCGCGTTCCCTTGGCCGCGTCAAACATCACGAACTCGCTTCCCTCCTCGGTGGCCACGCGATACCACAGTCTGTCATCCGGCAGCCAGTTTGGCCGCGGCGCGATATGCAGCACCAGCGGAGTGGTGTTGTACCCCATGAATTTTTCCGCGCGTTGGTAATCCGCGTCTGTCAGTGCCCGCGGCGCATCTCCTCCGCGCCCTTGGGCATATCCGCTCGCCGCACCCATCAGGCACACTAACGCAATCACCGCCACCTTCGCGTTATTCAATGTCAATCTCCACTCGGCACTCCGCATCGTTACCTCCATGAATTTATTCGCGCCAGAGTATTGCATATTTCTCACGCCGATACTCATGCATCCTGTCCCTGCGATTAATTTGCTTCCGGCGGGTGCAATGAAAGTTTCACAATGCCCAGCGCATTCACACGCGCCCGGTTCACTTCAAGTCCCCAATGCAGATGCGGCCCCGTCACCCGCCCAGTCGCCCCCACTTTTCCCAGCACCGCGCCGGCTTCCACAGAGTCTCCCGCCTTCACCCCGATCGCACTCAAATGCCCGTAAAACGTATAAATCCCCTGTCCATGATCCACAACCACTGTGTTCCCGGAAAAATAAAGCGGCTCCGCCAGCACCACTCGCCCCCGTTGCGCAGTATGCACCGGTGTCCCAGTGGGCGCGGGAAAATCCACTCCACTATGAGGCGAACTCGGCTCCCCGTTCAGCACTCTCCTCTTACCAAAATTACCTCCGGTCTTTGCCCCCGTCAGCGGAATCCTGAATTGCCCCTTCCAAGCAATCGCCGGCGTCACCGTCGCATAAATTTCGTGCAGCCTCTTCGATTCCTCCTGCGCCCGCGCCAACTGTTCCGGGTTCGGTTCTACAAATTGGGGAGCCACGTTCAATTTCTCCGTGGCAAATCGTCCATCTTTCACTGTCACACTCGCGGTACAACTCGAGGCTGCGCCCTCGCCCCGTTTCACGCTGATCGAGAAATCGTACTTTCCCAACTCATGCTCCAAATCAATCCCCAGCATTCCTCGCCACTCATCGCGTAGATGCTTTTCCTTGGCTGGTTCACGCCAAACAGGAATCGCGTTGCCATCCCACTCGCCTTTTACTTGACTCAGTGCGTCCGCGCTCGATACCTCTACCAGCACGAGACTTCCCTGCTTCGCTTCAGCCGCGCTCAATCGTAAGCGGACCCCCTGACCGCAATCGCGTTCCATCCACGCAGGCACGATGGATTTCCGCGCACCACTCCCCTTACCTTGCGCGAAAATCCCGTTCCCCCCCAAATACAGAATCACACAACACACCATCGCGCAAATTTGGCACGGCCTTCCGCGAAACATTCGATCTGGCATCTCGCATCGCATTTTCAGCATTTGACTATACGCCGTCCTCCACCAACCCTTGGGAGAATTTCTGGTACTTCACACTAACTGCTAATTCGCTGCTTTTTCTCGACTATTGAAGATTCACGGCCGAATGCATTTACGCCCTCCGCAGCCAGCCTATCGACGCCTGACGTTCTCGTATTCCTGGATCGGGCCTATCGATATTTTCGGGAGTTCTGTATTCTCTCTAGCGAAGCTGATTTTTAGCTCAACGGACTTTCGATTTCCTAGGGGAACCCACCAGATTGGTATTTACCATTTGAATTTTTATCTTCTAGCATTAATATCATCGGAGTATTAGTATCCAGGTTTTTCAGGATTGTTTCTCGCGGTAGCCCTGACTCTCGAGCGACTGAGCGCCGCGATGATTCTGAAGCGGGAGGGCTTTTATGCGATTCGCGCAGATCTGCTTGGCGGCCCTGTTTATCCTGGCAACTGTGTTCGGACAAGATAGGCCGGACGGACCGACCGACGAGAAGGCGCAGAAGAGGTATAAAGATGCTTTAAAGTCCCTGCACGAAAACCGTACAGATGCCGCCCTCGAAGGGTTCAGGAAAGCGGATAAGCAGGACGGCGGGCATTGCACGGACTGCCAGAGGCAAATGCTCAAGTACGGGTCTGAATTGAGGGACTGGAAGACCGCCGAACTTGCCGCAGAGGAGATGATTGCGCAGGCTCAGGGCGACAGAGAAACGGCAGTCGCACATTATGAATTTGGAGTGGTCCTGATGAACGAGGGGTTGGAGAAGAATAAAGAAGATATCTACTCACACGCCGATCAAGAATTCAGGAGGGCGCTTGCTGTCAATGCGAATTTCCCGGATGCAATATATGGGGACGGGAAGGCGCTCGCGCACCTTCGTCAGGACGAAGCAGCAAGAGCCATGTTTGAACAATATACAAAGATGAAACCTGAGGGAGACCCTAACCGCCAGCGCGCTCTACGATACACCAGTCACCCTGAATTGGCGCGCGCCTTGATGGCGCCTCCCTTCGCCGTCACCACTGTGGACGGAAAGCGAATTTCCATGGACGATTTGCAAGGTAAAGTCGTGTTGCTTGATTTTTGGGCCACTTGGTGCGAACCGTGCCGCGAAGCGCTTCCGCACATTCAAAACGTAGCAAAAAAATTTCAGGGACAGCCCCTGGTGATCCTCAGCGTGAGTCTCGATTCTGACGAGCAGAAATGGAAAGACTTCATCCAAAAGAACAAGATGACCTGGCTACAATATCGCGACGGGTCTTTTAAGGGTTCGATAGCGCAAAAGTTCGGTGTAACGGCTATTCCGCATACTTTTACGATAGACGCGGATGGCGTGCTACAGGAAGAACACATCGGCGACGCGTCGATCGAGGGCAAGATAAACAAACTCCTCGCCCGCGCGCGCGAATTGCAGACAACTACAAGCTCCCAAGAATGAATTTGTATCTTGGTCCCTGCCACTTGCCATCAGCGTGATTCGCGAATCTCCGGCGCCGTCTAATTCCATTTCAAATTCTTCAGTTGCTCCAAATTCACGTTCCCCCCGCTCAACACCCCCGCCACCTTCGAACCCTTGGGAGCCTTCACTAGCCCTTTCAGCAACGCCGCAACAGGAGCCGCCGCAGCGCCCTCCACCACCAGCTTGCAATGGTTCATCACCCACAGCATTGCGGCAAACATTTCGCTGTCTGGCAAGGTCACGATCTCGTCCACATATTTCTGCACCACCGAAAACGTGTTTTCCCCAACGCGCTTCACCCTCAATCCGTCAATGATGCAATCCACCTTGTCCAGCGTCACCACGTGTCCCGCATCCACGCTGTTCTTCATTCCCGGCGAGCCCGATGATTCCACTCCAATAATCCGAATCTTCGGATTGCAAGCCTTCAGCGCCATCGACACGCCCGAAATCAGCCCCCCGCCTCCAATCGGCACAACCACCACATCCACCTCTGGCCAATCGTCATAAATCTCCAATCCTAAAGTCCCCTGCCCGGTGATCAATTGCATGTCATCAAACGGATGAATGTAGGTCAGTCCGCGCTCCTTCACCAACTCCTTCGCTTTCTCATTCGCTTCATCCCAAATGTTCCCGTGCAGCACCACTTCCGCGCCATACCCGCGCGTCGCATCTACCTTCGATTGCGTCGCATTCTTCGCCATCACCACCACGGCCTTCACTTTGTTGATTGCCGCCGCCAGCGCCACTCCCTGCGCATGATTCCCCGCCGACGAGCAAATCACTCCCCTCTTCTTTTGCTCCTCCGTCAAATGCCGAAATTTATTCAACGGTCCGCGGATTTTGTACGACCCGCCCTTCTGAAACACTTCCGCCTTAAGCCGCACCTCAAATCCCGTCCGTTCCGACAACAACCGCGACGTCAGAAGCGGAGTATGATACGCATGCGCAGAAACATGTTTCTGCGCCTCTCGAAAATCCTTCAACGTCGGCGCCTGATCCATTCAACTCCCCCTTAACTTCGCCATCTCAAAATTGTATCCCTTAATTTGATTCCATTCGCGCACCGACAATCATCCATTCCAATCCGCGGATTTGCAAGGAACCAGTCGCTGCTTTGATTCTGGTGTGACGCACCATTAGAAAAATGGAGGGATTTCGTGAAAACAAGTTGACCGGAGAAGTTGTGCGCCCAAGAGGACGATCTTAAAACTCTTATCGGCAATTTCGTGGCCAGTTTGACACACGTCGATGTCCCGATTCGATTGAATCAATGACAAGCGTCAATCCTTTAGACCATGTCCTGTCTAAATTTGGCGAAGGCTTTTCCACACTGTCTACGATGAGGACGTCGACTGGCGCGGTCTGCGGTTTCATCAGCAGGCCGAATTTCTCGCGTAGCACGGTCGACAGAGACGGCAGCGATGAGTTCTCGGCTCTGTCATTGGCAAACATAAAATTTACTTCGTACCTGTCGGTGAGGCCGGTCTTGTCGATTATCGGACGTCCGGCAAAAAAGCTAAGGGAGTTCGCTAGGTCAGAGATTGTGCTTGATCCATAACTCTGACCGCAGGCGGGATCGTCTTCGGGGCAACTCTGTGGTGCCCACTTGGCAGTTTTGAGATCAAATGGCTTCCCTTTGAATCCACCCGGTCCGATTGTCAGAACGAATACGTGCATCTCCTTCTCTTCCCAGTGGACGCGCATTTTGAAGCGGTCTTCGAGCAAGCTTTGCATCATCTGGCGCGATTGATCCTGCGTGGTCTCGTTAGGCATTGTTGCGTCGATGCTAAATGTGTTGGGGCCGCACTGGGCTTTGGCCCAGTTTGGAAGGCCGGTGATGGGCGCCCCGATCGTCAAGTGAAATGCGTAGCGAAGAAGCGCCCACAGGTCGGAGCACGGAGCATAGACCCTACCCTGAGAAAAGCGCACGCCCATTGCTATCTTCGGAAGCGGTTGATTTGGTTGCCAGGATTTGACGGAGGCTACATCAAAGTTGAGCTTGTCGTCAGAATGTATTTCAGCCCGGCTCTGGCTCGCAGTCGCGGTACCGAACACTACCGACGCAGACATAGCAACTAATCCCGTCGCGATCAACAAATGCTCTTTACGGATTACAATTAAATTTCTTAGCCTCTTCATTTCTGAAGACTCAAATGCAGGCAATCTATCACAGTCGGCAGTTTCAAATCGATTACATACAAGGAAGGGAGTTAGGTATGAAATTCCCCAAATGAACCCTTGACCGTTTTCCATCGTGCCAAAGATCTAGGTTGAGTTCAAGCCGCCTGAAAGGGTATTAGTGGAATTTGCTGAAAATACATCTCAAACAGAAGTGGCGCACCCGAGAGGACGATCTTAGAACCTTTCTAGGGGAATTTGTATCAAGCCTGCCAAAGGGTGATGTCCTAATTTCATATTTGTGGAGGTTTGGGACCCAATCCGTGAACCGAGCCATCGGTCATAAGACATTAACAAGACTTCCCGAACTATCGTGGCGTATAGATCGTTGAACCCAGCCCTATCTGGGTAAAAGATTGCCTTAGAATCAGCCATCTGCCGTCCGAGTTGCGCCTCAGGACGGTGAGGTTATAGCCTTTCAACACACATGGCCCATCACCAGGATCCGATGGGTGGCACTTACCTTTAACAAGGTATTGTATGCCCCCGTCGTCGAATGCCATATCTCCTGATACCTGTGCAGTGCCGGAACTCACAATATCGCCGATTTTGGGGTCGGCGAGTCGTTCAAAGAGTTGCCCAAAATAATCCTTCGGATTTCCTGGTCGGTCGACTGCCGGATAGACAATCGCATCTTGGGCGTACAGCGCAGAGATTGAATCTGCATCTCGCGCTTTCCAGTCCTTCGACCATTCTTGCAGCACACGCAAGACTTGTTGCGCGGAATCAGATGGATTCTGAGAGGAAACCGATTGAGTGGGCTCGGTATGAATAGGTGCTGCCAAGGACAGGACCGCAAGAAAGAGTATTACAAAGTGGGGTTTCATTAGTGCACCTCCAAGAGTGTACGCGAGTATCTGTCCGGAAAATCGTTCCGTCGATGCGTATCCCGGTGCGCGCCACGGCCAATGAGGCCACTAGGGATGAAACCTCAACATCCGCGTACGTCCCGTGCATCTCATCTGCCTGTAAAGACGTTGCTCGGCCAAGATTGTTAACACTCACAGTTGGCCTGGTGAAGTAAAGCTCGCGGCAGCAAAGTGTAGGAGGATTGTGGTGCGCCCGGGGGGATTCGAACTCCCGACCTTCTGGTTCGTAGCCAGACGCTCTATCCAGCTGAGCTACGGGCGCGCCGTTTGCGCTCCAATCTCTCGACCGAAGCGCACAGAGTGACCGCATTTTATCACGCGACCCTCACACCTCCAAATATCTGAAATTCCCGCCCTGTATTGAAGCATTCATCCGCGGCGGTGATCCGCCCTCAACCCTGGTTCAATCCGCGGGCGCAGCCGTGCCTGCCGCACGAAAATCTCTCCCATGCCTCTCCGTCCCCAGAAGCAGCAGCACCACCAGCGCCACAATAACCACCAACTCAAAACCCGCCAGCGCCCACTGATATCCCACTCTGTCGCGCAGCGCGTATTCAATATTGTTAGTCGGTGCCGATAATATTGTTCCCAACTGATACGCGAGTCCCGGCACCAATCCGCGCGCCGCGTCGGGCGCCAGCTCGCTCAGGTGCACAGGAACAATCCCCCACGTCCCCTGCACGCCGACCTGCATCAAAAATGCTCCCACGACCAGAAGCGTGGCGGTGTGACTGAACGCCCACATCGGGATCACCGCCAGCGACAAGCCCAGCGACGTAATCATGCTGTATCGCCGCCCAATCCTCTGCGAAAGCTCTCCGAAAATGATCGCGCCAAGCACCGCGCCAACGTTATAGATCATCGCGATGTTGGAGACGTTTGCAGGAGAGATCCGGTGCACCGCGCCCATAAAATCCGGATAGAGGTCCTGAGATCCGTGCGAGAGGAACATCATGAACGTCATCAGCAGGATGAGGTAGGCGAACAGCCGCCACTCGCGCCCCGCCGTCTTCAACACCGCGCCCACGCTTGGCGCTCGATGTTGGCGCCACGCCTCCGATTCCGGCACCTTCGTGCGAATATACAGGGCCAGCAGCGCCGGCACGCCGCCCAGCCAGAACATCGGTTGCCATCCCCACGCCGGCAACACGAACCGCGCCGCAACCGCTGCCAGCAAATACCCCACGGAGTATCCGCCCTGCAAAAATCCGCTCATCACTCCGCGCCAGCGCTTTGGCGCGCTTTCCATCGCCAACGACGCGCCAATCCCCCACTCGCCTCCCATTCCAATTCCAAACAGTGTCCTCATCACCACAAAGAAAGTGAAGTTGGGAGAAAACCCGCAGAGGACCTCGATCACGCTGAAGTAAATCACATTCGCCATCAGCGGAATGCGCCGCCCATAGCGATCCGCCAGCACGCCGAATAACAGCGCCCCAATCGGACGCGTCACAAGTGTCAGCGACAGAGTTGTGATGATGGCGGCCTTCGACACGTTGAAATGTGTCGCCAGCGTACCCACCAAAAACACCACCACGAAAAAATCAAACGCGTCGAGCGTCCAGCCCAGGAAGCTGGCCGTGACCGCATGAATGTGCTCCCGTGAAGTTGTGCTCAATTTATTCTTGGAGTTCAGCAAAACTTGCTATCGATTTCACTCGTCGCATCACTGAAGCATGACTGAAGCACGGCGAATTCTCCGTGCATCCTCAGCGTCCGGCCCCCGCCCTGCCTGCCCTGAGCGTAGTCGAAGGGAGCGAAGCCGAAGGGTGACTCTGCGTTACGGCATTTGCCTTTCGCCTTTCGATTCTCTCTCCCATCTCACTCCGTCGCCGCAGTCTCCACCGACCCCGTCATCCGCTCAATCTGCCGGTACAATAACACCGCACAAATTCCCGCCAACACAAACAATCCAATCCCCAACTCGTATCTCCCAAAACAAATCTCCCCCGTCGCAAACAGCGCCGCATAAACCATCACGCAACCGAGTATCCACGAAAACAGATTCTGTCCCAGATCTCGCGTCTCCGGCACGTTCGCCACCGCACGCGCAATCCTCTTCCACCCCCTCGAATCCGGCCGTACCTTCCGATAGAATTTCTCCAGCACCTCATCCGGCTCCGGCCGGGTCAAGAACGTCACCATCACCCACGCCACCGTCGTCACCACCACCGTAGCCATGGTCGTCTTTGCAAACACTACAAATTCCGGGCCGCTAAACGGCTGCGCGAAATGGAAGTAAACCGCGCACGCCAGCGCCACCACCATCGCGGAAATCTCGCTCCACGCATTGATCCGCCACCAATACCACCGCAACAAATAAACTCCGCCCGTCCCCGCCCCCGCTTCCAACACAAATGTCCATCCCGCTCGGATTGTGGCCAACTCCACCGATACCAGCGCCGCCGCCAGCACCAGCAGCAGCGTCACGACCCTCGATACGGTAACGTAATGCCCCTCACTCGCGTCACGCCGCAAAAATCTCCGGTAAAAATCCGACACCAGGTAGGACGTTCCCCAATTCAACTGCGTCGCCAGCGTGGACATGAACGCGGCCATAAATCCTGCTATCAGAATCCCCCGCAGCGCGGAAGGCATGAAGTTCGTGGCCACCAGCATGTATCCCGATTCCGGGTGCTCTAAATTTGGATACAGCGCCGCCGCCACCAGTGCCGCCAGAATCCACGGCCACGGACGCACCGCATAGTGCGCCACGTTGAACCACAGCACGCTCAGGACTCCGTTCTTTTCATCCCGCGCGCTGAAAATCCGCTGCGCAATGTATCCGCCTCCCCCCGGCTCCGCACCCGGATACCAGAACGCCCACCACTGCACGCACAACAGCACCGCAAAGGTCATCACCGGAAGCGTCCACAATCCCGACCCGAATATCCCGCGCGAAAAATCCGGCAGCAATGCCGTGATATCTCCCGCTCCCGGGCCTGCGGCCGCGCGCTGCGCTGCCAGCGTCCCCAATAACGAATGCATTCCGCCCGCCGCCTGCACTCCATACCACGCCACCGCAATCACGATCGCCATTTTCAACACAAACTGGAACACATCCGTCCACAACACGCCCCACAGCCCACCCAGCGAAACGTAAAGCCCCGTAAACGGCATCAAAAATAAAACGCACAGCGCCAGACTCTTCGCATCGCTCAATCCCAGCGTCACGCCGACGATGCTGGTCATCGCCTTGGTCACCCAGCCCAGGATCAGGCAATTCATCAGCAGCCCCAGATACACAGCGCGGAATCCCCGCAGAAATGCCGCCGGCTTCCCCGCGTAACGCATCTCCGCAAACGCCACGTCGGTCAGCAGCCCCGACCGCCTCCACAATCGCGCGAACAGGAACACGGTCATCATTCCCGATGGCAGAAAACTCCACCACAACCAGTTCCCCGAAATCCCCTGCGTGAACACCAGTCCCGTGACCACCAGCGGCGTATCCGCGGCAAACGTAGTCGCCACCATGGATGTCCCCGCCAGCCACCACGAAACCTGCCGTCCAGAAACAAAATAATCCGCGGTACTTCGCCCCGACCGCCGCCGGAAAAAAAGCCCCAACAGCAACGTCGCCGCCAAATACCCGAATATCGCCAGAAAATCCAGCCAGGTAAGTTTCATAAACGTCCGCCGGACGCATACTCTTACCGGACTCGCTCCCTGTCAAACAATTTGTAGTTCGATTGTTTCCCTGCTGGAAAGTTTCTCTGAAGGTCGTTCACATTAAGGTGATAAAAAAAGTTAACTTGGAGCGCCGTCCCGTCCCCCCTACTTCTCCATCACAATCGGCGCAAAACTCGCCCCTGAAGGCACCACAATCAATTTCGACGGTGACACGATCAACATCGGCTGCGGATTCTGCAGCCCCCACGTCACGGAAAGGAAGATATCTCCCGCACCCATCCCGTAGGTCCCCTGCTGCGCCGGAAGCATGCTCGACCCTTGCGGCCCGCTCGACGCTCCCACTCCTGTCACATTTCCGTTTCCATCAAAGTTCAGCGAAATCACGCTCTCCGTTACCCCCGGGCTGTCCGGCACAACCGACGCTCCCTCCAGCATCCCGTTAAACGACGCCGCCGTAATCGCGCCCGTCGCATGTGGCTGAATCCATCCCGTCGTCACCTCTGCGTCCGGCCCGAGCACAAACCCTTCGTTCACATCCACCAGGTAAATAATCTGTGAGTCCTGTTGCGATCCCAGCGCCACTCGCCCCGCCGCGCTCACGCTCATCGAGTGCGTTGCATCCACCGCCGCTGCGCCATCCCCGGTCATTTGCGCAGCGGAAACTGTTGCGGTTCCTCTTCCGTCCGCGCTGATCATTCCAAACGTCATCAGCGATCCGCCATTCGCAAATCCGGTCGTCTGAAAATCCAAATTCCCTGCGAGCGATGCGTTGGTGAAAGGCCCGCCCTTCTGCCTCAAAACCGATCCCGTCAGCACCATTTGCCCGGATCCATCGGTTCCCACGCCAAACTCTTCGTCCGCAGAAACTCCGTACAAATTCAAATGCACAACCCCAAATCCCGGCACATTCAATGTCGCATTCCCTGCGCCGGTTGCCGCTACAATATGGTTCCCCGCGAATCCCACTTGAGCCGTGACCCTTCCATTGTCGTTCGCGTCCGCCGTTCCCTGGCTCAGCGCGCCCGAATCCGTCGCGGAAAATTCTCCGGCCAGCGCCACCCGCGCCCCCTGCGAATCAACGCCCGTCAACTCAAACACATAATTCCCGGCCGCATTTAGAGTCCCCAGCGACTTCGCATCTTGCCTCTTCATTTCTCCCGAGCCATGCGTGCCCTTGCTGGTGGCCGTCACGGATTGGTCGTCATCAAACTCAATAAATCTCGCATTCCCACTCGACGACACTGCCAGCGCGTAAATCCCGGTCTGCCCGTTCGGCAGATTCAGAGTCATCTCCCCCAAATGATTCGCGCCCACCGCATACGTCCCTGAAAACGCCAACCCTGTCCGCGCGTTTGCCGCGCCGATCTGATCCATCATACCGCCGGAAATTTTTCCATTCCCATCTGCCGTGAAGCTCCCCGCCGACACTGTCATTCCGTGCGGCCCGAATCCCCCAAACCGGAACGCATAACTCCCCTGCAGTTGTAAATTGTTCACTCCCCCGCCGCCGAGCGTCGCCAGCTTGGAGATCATTCCCGGACTCATCCCGGCGTTCACAACCACGCTTTCCGGCTGTGAAGCGACGGAGCTCGACGCGTCCGCCAATTGGATCGTGAAGTTGAACGTCCCGGCCGCGGTCGGGGTCCCCTGAAGAACCACGGAAGTAAAGCTGGCCACGCTTAGCGAAAGTCCCGGAGGCAGGCTCCCCGAAGATACGCTCCAGTTGTATGGCGGACTGCCGTTCACTCCGCTTATGGCGCTGCTGTACGCCGCACCCACGGTTCCCGTGGCCAGGGTCACCATCGGAATTGTAGGCAGCGGCACTGAATACATCGTCTCCGTTGCTACCTGAGTTGTGTCGGCAATGGAAGTCGCAGTAATCGTGGCGGGCACGTCAAGTGCGGTTGGCGCCGTGTAAGTCACGGATGTCGTCGAAATATTGCTCAGCGAACCGGGCCCCGTCAGAATCCACGTCACCCCCATATGATTGGGGTCATTCGTGAGCGTCGCAGTAACATGGCGCGTCTTCCCCACGTCCACCAAAACAGTTCCGGCCGGATCAAGCTGAATAAAAAGTCCGCTGCTCCCTCCTCCGGAACCTCCGCCGCCGGTGGGAGTAATGGGAATGTTGTAATCCTGGCAGCCGCCCGCGAGGACCGCGGCAAATAGGACGCACGCCAACCCCGCCTTCCGCCGCGTCCTTCCATGACTCAACAACAAAGTTGCCCCCATTTTCCTACAGCTTCGGACTCCCGCCTGCTCCACCTACAGATGTACTGTGCCCCTTCTCGAGTTGCTTCCCGGCTGAGCGCATAGCTTCGCATCTGGCGTGCGAAGGGCGGGCGGAAACGAAGCGCCATCATAACACGCACCTGTGTTCCCTGCGAAAAACTCCTCCCCTCCACTCTTTATTTATCAATTGGCCCCCGACCACTCAGTTCGTAGCAAGTTGCCCGGGGGAATTCGACTTGAATGCGTGGCGGCAACACGAATTGAAACGCCTTGAATTGAATGTATTGCGGGGAGTCAAACCGAATCGAATTGCCTCAATCTGAATGAATTAACTCTGATCTCTCCGTATCGCTTTTCTCACTCTGAAATTTCAAATACGGGATCTGAAACAATTCTTCTTAACTTTCCCTACGCGACCGACTCCCGCAATCACACGCCTCGGCGCAGTTTCCTCACCCACCCCGCTTCGCGGCGAACATTTATGGCCGCTGATTGATCCTATGCCTCCTTCATACTCTCTATTGCATCTCCACCACCAATATCACCGCCGCACCTCCCGTTCCATTCAAAATGAACAGCTTCGTCCCGTTTGTGACCACAAATGTCTTCACCCCAACGTTCCCGGTCCCGTTCGCATTAATCAGGATCCCTCCGTTGGACATGACCCCCGTTTGCAGCCCCACCGGCCCGCTCTCATCGTTCGTAAAAGTCGTGGTCCCGTTTCCAATCGCCACCGCGCCCGTTTCATTCGTAACCGTATTGTCACCGGGGTCCTCGGTCCCCACAAATGAGTCCAGCCCCGCGGCCGTTATCACCGAGTTGATGTTGTAAACGGCCACCGGCTGGTTATCCGCCGCCCCAAATAACGCCGAACTGTCAGTCCCAATCGCAAACGCCGCCAGGTGATCCGTCAGCGCCACATCGGTCGCCAAATAAAGCACCGGCGGATTATTTAGTCCTGGGATAACTAGCGTCACGCGCCCCGAATTCGCGCTTACAGTGAACGTTCCTCCGTTCACCGACTGCGCCACAACACCCGTCTGCCCTCCCGAAGCATATTGTTCCAGCGTGCCATTCACTGTGCCCGTGTTCGTCCCCGGCGTGGGCGTGAAGCTAACCAGCCCGAGCGTCTCGCTTGCCGTGAGCACTCCTCCGGTCACATTCGAGCCGGTTGCGTGCACCATAAAATTTCCGCTCAAGGATGCCCCGGTGAACGCATTCCCTGTCGCAATCGCTCTCCCGCTTGTGATTCCATGAGCCGTGGCGAATGCGTCCGTATCAATCATGAAAAACTCGCTCGCATTCACCATGTAAATCGCCGCCGTAATCTGGAAGTTTGACGCGCCGGCCGTGAACAGGTACGTAAGCGTCCCTCGCCCGTTTGCCGACCCTGCCGGTATCACAATCGTTCCTGTCGCTCCTGTTACTCCGCTGAGCAGAGTCGCCGCATCATCCGTGTCAAGAAATCCGGCACTGATAACTCCTGTGGCGTTATTTAAAGTGAACGATCCCCCCGTAGCGATGTGCCCTGAGGTCGAATCCACTCCCTCCAATCCAAATGCATATTGCGCCAGTAACTTGCTCAACGAAAATGACGTCGGATCCTGGAATTGTAGTATCCCGGCCGCTCGCGCCAATTGACCAGTCCCATTTCCTACCGCATCGTCATCTTCAATAATCCGCCCCTTGGAAACAATCTGACCACTCACTCCCGCTCCGCCCACCTGTACGGAAATTCGGAACACGGTCGTCGTCCCCGCGGCATTCGTCAATTGCAGGCAACCTCGGAAATCCGCACCCAGCGTGTAAAAGCTCCCATTCTGCTGGATTTGTGAGTGCGTTTCCGCCGTCGAATTGTTGATGTCCTCCTCGCCGCTGGTGATCACTCCAAGTCCGTTGGCATTGAAGCTCCCGGCAATCGCCTCGGGAGTTCCATTTCCGCTCCCTTGGAATCCGTGCATCAGAATCGCGTATTGCCCCTTCAGTTTCGCCTCGTTACCCAGTGAGGCCCCGCAGTTGCTCGCAATCACCGCCACGGTTGACACCCTGTCCGTCGATGAATTGTTCGCCGCGTTGACATCGCCGGCCGTAGCCACCGTCGCTGTATTCATGATGCTTGTCGGCGCATTATTCGCCACCGCCACGGTCAGTGTGATGGTTCCCGCCGCCGCTCCGCTGGCAATCGGCCCGGGATTCGTGCAGGTCACCACTTGCCCCGCCGCGCCGCAAGCCCAGTTCGTTCCCACAGCCGATACAAACGCCAACCCCGTCGGCAAAGTGTCTGTAACCGTGATCCCTCCCGTCGTCGCCAACGTTCCACCATTGGAAACGGCCAGCGTGTACGACCCATTCTGCCCTGGAGTAAATATGGTGCCGACGTGCGCCTTCGCAATCGCCACATCAATTCCGGTCTTCGGTCCTCCTCCTCCGAAGAAGTTGCAGCCCCCCATAGTGAATGCTGCAAGAACTGCGATGAATGCCGCCAGGAGCCTTCTCTTCGTCTCGCCTAATCCTCGAATCTGTGGCTGCGCAGTCGCTTGCGACGGCCTTACCTTATAAAACTGCATTTTCATTTGGATTGCCCCCTGGCCGATCAATTCAATTCAGTGTCTTAGCTAAGAGTCGAAGGAAAGCAGCCCCATTTCCAACCGGTATGATCCCCTCACTTCCAAAGTCTACCAACGCCCGCCCCTCCCGACCCGCTCGATATGGCTCTTGTTTCCCATCCGGCAATCGTGTCCCTGATTCCTTTTTGAGATTGCTCTTACTCTTAGTGCCCACGAACTAGCTCCAATAATCCATCCGACGTATAATCAGCAAGTACTTCCGATGCTTCTTCATAAGTCATTTGCGCGCCTGACCGTTGCCGTCTCCATCGCGGCACTCTTTTGTGCCGCCCTCTGCCCCATGACCTGTGCGCTTTCCTCCTGTCCTGGTCAATTTCATGATTCGCCCGCCCAGGACTGTGGCCATTCCTCCCCAGATCCCGGCAGTCCGTCTCATCCTCATAACCCGGGCAAGTCCGGCTGCACCACACACCATGACCTGGCCGGCAATCTGGTCAAGCCCTCGAGCCTCATTCAGTTTCATTCGGCTTTCTCGAGCCACGCCCCTTCGCCTGATTTCCTTCGCGTCTCCACGCGAACTGGATTGATAAACCGGAGCTCGCTCGCCGAATTCGGATTAGCCACTCTCCCGGACTTCACCCTCTCTGTCTCCTCTAGTTTTTCCGTCCTTCGCATCTGAAGTCGATCTCCTAAAGCGGAGTTTTGGTGGCACAGCTATTTCTGGCTGTGTGGTTCTCATACTTGTGTATTTTGGCCGGCAATTTCATGCCAGCCCAACGTCATTTCGGTGAAATTGTTTCAAGGAGCCGCCATGCAATCAACTCGCAGAGATTTTCTCCACAGTGCCGCGGTCCTGGGTGCGGGCGCACTCGCTTCGCGTTCCGGCGCAAAGGATCAATCCGTGCAAAAAATGGATCACAGCAAGATGCAATCGCACGACACTCCGCCCAATCGCCTTTCAGCAAACGCGGCGGGATTCCTCCCCGTTTTCGCACCCGATGTCCCCGATCTTCCCTTCGAGCTCGACAACGGCGTCAAGGTTTTCCACTTGATTGCCGAGCCGGTTCAGCAGGAAATTTATCCCGGCAAAATCATCAATCTTTGGGGATATAACGGCTCCGCTCCCGGCCCCACCATTCAGATCAAGCAGGGCGATCGTGTGCGCATCATCGTGGACAATCATTTGCCCGAGCCCACCGCCATGCATTGGCACGGCTTCGACATCCCGTTCGACATGGATGGCTCGCCCGGCCTTTCGCAGGACGCAATTCCTCCGGGCGGCCGCTACACGTATGAATTCACGCTTCAGCAGGAAGGCACTTTCTTCTACCACTCGCACATGGCTATGCAGGAAATGATGGGCATGCTTGGTGCCTTCATCATGCACCCGAAGGAATCCTACGATCCTCCCGTGGACAAGGATTTCGCCATCTTGCTCCAGGAGTACGCACTCCTTCCCAACAATCCCACGCCCAATTCCATGAATATGGAATTCAACTGGCTCACTTTTAATGGCAAAGCCGGCCCCGCCTCAACTCCACTGATTGTTCGCTTGGGAGATCGCGTCCGCATCCGGCTCATCAATCTTGGAATGGATCATCACCCCATCCATATGCATGGCCATCAATTTGTAATCACCGGCACGGAGGGCGGACGCCAGCCACGCGCGACCTGGGGCCCGAACAATACTGTTCTCGTGGGAGTCGCTCAGTCACGCACCATCGAATTTGACACCAACAATCCTGGCAACTGGATGATTCACTGCCATCTGCCCCATCACATGATGAACCAGATGTCGAGCATGGTCGGCCCGCTCACGCGTCGATCCGGAATGGCCGCGGGCGCGGGAATGGAAGAAGGCATGGGAATAATTCGCGGTGGCAATGCGACTGGACAGGAAAATGGCCCCAGCCTCGGACGCGGCGTTGGCTCAGGTTCAACTCTTCAACAGCGAACCACGAACGGACCGCTCTCGCAAAAAACTGCCACGGAAGGGATGCCCTCCATGCCAGGAATGCAGATGCAGATGCAAATGGATAAAGCCAACGTGGCCAAGGACGCCAATTCCGTTCCCGGCTTTCCACAGGATGTATTCATGGAAGGGCCGGTGATGACTATGGACGAAATGTTCGACAAGCCCGAAAACTTCGGCCTGCGTCCGGGGTGGTCAGGCTACATGCAGGGCATGATGACGCTCATCCGTGTCCTCCCTCCCGACCAGTACGAACACATCATGGCCCTGCGCAATGCGAAAAAATAATTCCATTATCTTTCGGCGCACTAAAGCCAGTTGTTGGTGGCGCAGCCATTTCTGGCTGTGCGCTCTAATTGCATCCCAAGTCAGGAGCCGCAAAATGAATCGCAAATTCTTCAGAAGTCTCTCCATATCTATTCTGGCTTCGCTTGCGCTGTTTTCACCCGCTCTCGTCGCACAATCCGGCCCGAGTTTCACGCTCGACCAGCTCCAGCAAATGGCGCTCGCGAACAACCCCACGCTCGGCCAGGCCAAAGCTGGCATCCAATCCGCCGCGGGCCGAACGCGCCAGGCCGGACTCTGGCCCAATCCCACCGTCGGCTACACGGGAGATGAAATTCGGGGAGGCTCGTTCGGTGGAGGCCAACAGGGCGTCTTCATCGGGCAGAATGTGATTCTAGGAGGCAAGCTTTCTCTCGATAAGAAAATTTTCGCCGCTGAGGGCCAGCAGGCGGAAGCGGAAGCCAATGAGCAGCGCCTCCGCGTGGAAAACGGTGTCGCCATCGCTTTCTACCAATCCCTTGCCGCACAGGAGATGGTTCAGGTTCGCCGTAAACTCAGCGCCCTCGCGAAAGACGCCGTCGAAACCACCAGTCAGCTTTTCAACATCGGCCAGGCAGACCAGCCCGATGTGCTCCAGGCCGAAGTGGAATCCGATGAGGCCGGCCTCGCCGCCGTCTCCGCCGAACGCGATCAGCAGCGTGCTTGGAGTATTCTTGCCGCTGTCGTCGGTAAACCCGATCTACCCTTGGCCCATCTCGAAGGAAATCTCGAAAAGCTCCCCGATGTGGATCCCGCGCAAGTCCTGCAAACCATTCTCAGCGACAGCCCCGCGATAAAAATCGCTCAACTCGGAGTCACTCACGCCGACGCGGAATTAGCGCGCGCCCGCCGCGAAACGATTCCCGATCTCACTTTGCGCGCGGGCTACCTCTACAACAACGAACAGCTCAGCGCCACGCCTCCCAAATCCGCCGGTTCCGAGGCCTTCGCCGAGATCGGCCTCAATCTGCGCGTCTTTAACCGCAATCAAGGAAATATCTCCGCTGCCCGGTCCGACCACGATCGCGCGGTCCTGGAAGTCCAGCGAGTTGCACTCGTCCTCCGCCAGCTTGCCGCGCCCGTCATTCAGAACTACTCCACTTCGCGCGCCTTCGCCGACCGCTACGGTTCAAGAACTCTCCCCAACGCGCGCCAGGCCTATGAGCTTTATCTGCGGAAATATCACGAAGGTGCGGCCGCCTATCCTCAAGTCCTAATCGCACAACGTACACTCTTCCAACTCGAAACCAATTATGTGAATGCGCTCGAATCCGCCTGGATCAACGCCGTCACGCTAAAAGGGTTGCTCCTCACCGACGGCCTCGACCTGCCCGCATCTCCGCGCGAGCTCGATCGCCCTGTCCGCGAAATCAACATGCCCGTGGCCGAAATCCCCGGAGGCCGCCAATGAAGCTCTAATTGAGTCCCGCAGGTCGGAGAAGTCACATTTGAAATCTCAATTTTGAGATTTCTTTCTTCCACTCTCCTCATTCTTCCCTCAGCACCTTCATCGGCTCCACTCCCGCCGCTCTCATCGCCGGAGCCAGCGCCGCCACACTTCCCACCACCATCAACACAATCACCACTCCTGCATACGTCCACGCATCCGCCGGCTTCACTTCATACAAAAAGCTCTCCACCAGTCGCCCGGCGAACAGCCCCACGGCAATCCCCACCGCCAACCCCGCGCCCACATACGCCAAACCTTGCCGCACCACCATGCGCAAAATCGTCCCCGGCGTGGCCCCCAGCGCCAGCCGCAATCCAATCTCCCTCCTCCGGTAGCTCACCAGTTGCGCCAGCACTCCATACAGCCCCGCCACCACCATCAGTATCGCCAGCCCCGCGAATCCCCCGATCAAATACAATCCCAACCGCTGGCTGAAATTGCTGCTGTCCACCGCCTCCTGCATCGTCCTGAAATTATCCAGCGCGAAGTCCGGCGCAACTTGCTTGAATATGTTTCTCATCGCCGGCGCCACTTCCATATTGCCGCGAGTCTTCACCACGAAATTCACAATCGTTTTCAATAGTGCCGGGTAATACAGCGAAGTGGTTGGCACCTGCCCATACGGAAGCAGGATGTACGGTTGCGGTGGCGTCGACACGCTTTGGTCCACCTGATCCCCTATCACACCCACAATCGTGTACGGCTTCATCATTCCCGTATCTTTACCTCCCAGGTCTATCTGCTGGCCTAGGGGATCTTTCTCTCCAAAAACTTTGCGCGCCAACATCTCATTCACCGTCACCACAAATGGCATGGCGATCGTGTCGTTATCGTTGACCATTCGCCCGCGGATCACTGGAGTTCCCATCACTCGCTCATATTCCCCGCTTACGGCCGTTACTCGGGCTTGATACTTGTGCGCTGCATCATTCGGATAGCCCACAATCTTGAAGCTCGATCCCAAATTCATTCCCGCCAGGGGCGGCGACGTCACCAGCGCTGCGTCCTGAACTCCGGGCGTATTCCTGATTCGCTCCAGCGCCGGTTGGTATACCAATGCCACCACCGACGCAGGCGCCTTCGCATTTTCTTGCGTCACTCCAATGTTGCCGAATCCCGCCGCGTCTGCGGGCATCCCCATAAACATCGTCACTCGCGTAGTATCAAATCCCAGTCGCGTGTGCTCCAAATTCCATAGCGTATGAAACAGCAGCCCCGTAGCGATCAGCAGCAGCGCCGAAAGCGCCACCTCTCCCGCCACCAGCCATCCGCTCATCCGCCGCTTCAGCGACCGCCCTCCCGCTCCTCGAGTCGCGGATTGCAGCGCCTTCTGGGGATCCGTCTTCGACGCCAGCAATGCCGGCAGGATCGCTGACAGAATTGTCGTTACCACTGCAATCAACCCAAGCATGAGCACCACCGTCCACCGCACCGCAATGTCATTCCCGCGTGGGATCGTATCCACTGGCAATTGATGTACGGACCAGACGCCCGCGCACGCCAGCCCAAATCCCACGGCGCACCCCAGTGAGCTCAGCAGCAAGCCCTCCACAATCAACTGCCGTATCAATCTCCAGGCTCCCGCACCCATGGCCGCGCGGATCGCAAATTCCTGTTGTCTCGCAAGGCATCGCGCAATCATCAGGTTCGCCACATTGGCGCACGCAATCAGCAACACTAGCCCCAGCGCGATCACCAACCCCATGAACACCTCACTCACGGGCCCGGTAATCATTTCCTGGTACCGGGTGGCATCCAATTTCAGGTCCGCCCCTTCTTTCGGATCGATCTCGCCAATATGGTGCGCAATCATTCCCAATTCACTTCGCTCTTGCGCCACGGTCGCTCCGGGCTTCAGTCTTCCCAGGATATTAAAGAAGTCGTATCCCCTCACCTTCTCCATTTCCTCGGTCGGCTGCAGCGGAAACCACAATGCCTTGGTAATGTCATTCCCCGTCGACTCGGGAAACCGGAAGCTTCTCGGCATCACTCCCACCACCACCCGCGCCTGCCCGTTCACTCGCACCGTCTGCCCCACAATGTTCGGATCTCCGTTGAATGACTCCCTCCACAAACCTTCCGACAAAATCACCACCTGCGGTCCGCCCGTTTTCCCTTCCTCTTCGGAAAATGTCCGTCCCACCAGCGCCTTCGCACCCAGCATGTCAAAGATATTCGGCGTCAATCTCGGAGTATTCACGCTCACCGATCCCTCTTTCCCCTGAACCACTCCTACATCCTCGGAGTACCCCGCCACCATCTCCATCCTTTGCGTTTCGTCGCGTATGTCCCGGAAATTCAGCCACGAGGTGCTTCCGAATCCCGGCGCTCCCGCAGGCTTGATGTACACCAGCCTCTCCGGATGCGTGTACGGTAACGGCCTCACCAGCACACTCTCCACCACCGTGAACATCGCCGTATTCGCGCCTATCCCCAGCGCCAGGGTCATTACTGCGATTGCCGTGAACCCGGGCGACTTCACCAGCATCCGCCACGCGAATCGCAAATCCTGCCCCGCCGTTTCGATCCAGGTCATCAAATCCATTTCGCGCGTCCTCTCTTCCACCAATCTCACATTTCCAAATCTCAATTTTGCGTCATGCCGGGCCTGTGCCGGTCTCATTCCCGAAGCAATATTGTCTTCCGTCCGCATCTCGATGTGCGTCCGCGCCTCTTCCGCAATCTCCTTCTCCACCCTGTTCCGCCGCCACAAATTTCTAATCCGCTCCATCCAAGCCAAGTCGCACCCCCACTCAAATGTCCATTTCCCTCGTCCCTCGATTCACTCCCCCTGCAACAAACTCCCCACCGCCTCCGTCAATCTTTCCCAACTCTTCTTCTCTTCCGCCAACTGCTTCCTGCCCTTCGCCGTCAACCGGTAATACCTTGCCCTCCGATTGTTCTCCGATGTCCCCCACTCCGCGCTGATCCACCCGTCCTGCTCCATCCGGTGCAGCGCCGGGTACAGCGATCCTTCCTCCACCCTCAGCGCATCCTTGGATACCCTTTGTATGTGCACGGTGATCCCGTACCCATGCATCGGCCCCCGCGCCAGCGTCTTCAGCACCAGCAACCCCAGCGTCCCCTGCAACACATCATTCTTCGCCTTATTCATTTCTCGTTCTCCCAAGCGCTCATCTCTCGCCACTCCTATAGCTATCTATATGTATCTACGCTCGCCATGTCAACTTTGTTCCACTCAATCTGGCCGAAGTGGCTCAGCCATTCTTTGCCGGAATCTTCTTCTTCTATCCATATCAATTCACCATTTTATGACCCCTAACTCCTCTACTTGGTGTACTATCCCCGCGATTTCAGTCTTTTTCCCGGCAAAACGGTTTTCCCGAGGCGACTTCCGACGTGGACGATTCCGGCATCTACCTGCTAATCCTCCTCATCGTCGGATTCATTTTCATTGCCCCTATCGTTGCTCTCGTCCGCGCTGGCCGCGCCGCAAAAAATTCCGCCGCCATCCAAACCGAACTCGGCGCTCTCCGCGAACAAATTCGCGTCCTCACCACTCGGCTCTTTGCGCTTGAACGCTCAATCACCAATCCACCTTCGGCAGGATTGGAATCTCCCGCGCCATCGCCCCCTTCAGCTCCTGAGCCTGTCGCTCCAATACCAATCCAGGTTGTTTCCCCTCCTCCACCATCATCGCCTTACGCGCCTCCGGTATCGGCGCCGCCCCTTTCCACAGCGCGTCCCGCTGCTCCTCCGCCGCCGCAGCAGCCTCCGCCACAATCACCGCCGCGCCCCGCGCCATCGGGCCCCGCGCCAACACCTTCCCTCCTCAAGCCCGCCCCCAAACGCAATTGGTCTGACATCGAAGAGCGTCTCGGCGCGAATTGGCTCAACAAAATCGGCACTGCCGCCTTCGTCATCGGTGTCGCACTGCTTCTGAATTACTCCATGCACTACCTCGGCCCCGCTGGAAAAATCGCCCTCGGATATTTCCTCAGCGTCCTTCTCCTAGTCCTCGGAATCATCGGTGAGCGCAACGAGCGTTACCGCGTTGCCGGCCGCGCCGTATTAGGCGGCGGCTGGGCCCTCGCCTATTTCACCACTTACGCTCTCCACAATGTCGCCGCGGTGAAACTCGTCGATAGCCCCGCCCTCGGTTTCACTTTGCTCTTCATCGTCGCCGCCGCGATGGTCGCTCATTCCCTGAAATATCACTCCGAAATCACCACCGGCTTTGCCTATCTCCTGGCCTTCGCCAGCATCGCCATCAGCGAAATCCCACTCGGAGCCCTTTTCGCCGGCGCCCTCCTCGCCGTCTCGCTCATCGTCGTCCTCCGCCAGCGCAAGTGGTACGCAATCGAGCCCCTCGCCGTCATCGCCACCTATTCCGTCCACTGGCTCTGGCTCGATCAGACCTACCAGCGCCTCGGTGGCTACAGACTCTTTCCTGAATTCACTCAGAGCGCCGTGCTCCTCTCCATCTACTGGCTCATCTATCTCATCTCCCATTTCCTCCGCGACGACTCTGAACCCTGGCAGCAGCAACTCCTCTCCGCCTCCTTCCTCCTCAACGCCGCCGGGTATCTCGCGGTCATGCATCATCAATCCTTCCATCCCGAGTTGCGTTTCTGGTTCCTCATGTCCGTCGGCATCATTTATCTGGGTGTTTCCGCCTACTCTCGCGTAATTCATCGCCGTCTCGCATTCATCCTCTCCAGCACTCTGGGCGCAGCTCTGGTAGTCGCCGCCGTCCCCTATCGCTATTCCGATAGCCGTCTTAAAATTTTATGGCTGGTTGAAGCGGAAGCTTTCCTCATCACTGGCTGGCGAATTCTCGACAAACATCTCCGAAGGCTTGGCTGGGCAGCTTCGGGCGTTCTCTCCGTTTATGTCCTCTACCACGATCTCTTCCCTCGTATGGCGACTTGGGCGCCACCCAACACTAGAATGGGTTGGCTCCTCCTCGCACTAGCCGTCGCCTTCTATGTGAATTCTAGGCTCTCCGCATTCGCGTCCCCCAAAGATCGATCTGCAGATGATTTGACTCAATTCGACGCTCTTTGCGCGGATGCCTCTCCCGTTCTCGCCTCCACTTTTCTTCTTTCGGCCGCTTGGGTCGCCCTGCCTCTCCTCTGGACCGCCCTGGTCTGGGCAATCACCGCCGCCGCTCTCATAATCACCGGACGCCGCCTCCGTGACTCCATCCTATATATGTGCGGCCATTTCTCCGCACTTCTGGCCGTCCTGCGCCTCCTCGGCCTCAATCTCTACCGCGACGATTCCTGGCACTCCATCCACCTTCGCATCATCACCATCTCTATTTCCGCGGCGCTCTTCTACGTCATCGCGCGCCGCACCACTCCCCTCGACGCCACCGAACATGATCCCAACACTGCCGGGGCTTTCTTCTCCGATTTCCTCGCACGGGTCGGTGGCTTCCCCGCTCTCTATACCGGCGCTGCCTCGCTCCTGGTCACTCTTCTCCTTTGGCAAGACCTCACCACCGCCGCCATCAGCCTCGCCTGGGGACTCTTCGGCCTGGCCCTCCTTGAAGCTTCTCGCGCATTTCACGATCGCCCCCTGCTGATCCAGCCACGCATCCTTATCTTCCTCAGCTTTGCGCGCATCTTCATCGCCGACTTCAACTCCGTCTCCCGCATCGGCCCTTTCGCCGCCCCGGTGGTCACCGTTTCTTTGCTCGCCTCAATCTATTTTTACGACGCTCTGACCTCCCCGGAACCTTCGCGCATGCGCTCCGTCATGCTCTGGCTCGGCACCATTTCCATCACCGCTCTCCTTCGCTTTGAAGTCCGCGTCGAGTGGGTCGCCGTCACCTGGGCGCTCCTCGCCATCGCTCTCTATTTCGCGGGCGCCCGCCGCGATCTTCGCGCCCTCCGCGACCAGTCCTTTGTCATGACCTTTCTCGTCGGTATCCGCTGCGCCTTCGACAATTTCTTTCAGCTCATCCCCTGGCATTTCACCAACACCCGTACCGTCACAGTCGTCGCCGCGTCCGTGTTGCTCTACCTCCTATTTGCCGTCACTCAATCCACCAGGCAATCGCGCCTGCAACCAAGCGCGTCGGAACCGCCGCAACTCGTCCTCAGTATTTTTGCCCGATTCCACCACGCCTGGAATCTTTTGCGCAAGTATCCGCAGCACTTGTTCTTCTTCGTCCCCACAATCCTGGTCACTGTCCTTTTGAGCCTCGAAGTCCGTCGCGGCTATCTCACCCCAGCCTGGGGCCTCGAAGGCCTGCTCATCTTCCTCGTCGTCCTCAAAATGGACGAGCGTGCCTATCGCTGGTTCAGCCTCCTGCTGCTCTTCCTCTGCGTGGGCCGCATCCTCACCGTAGATATCTGGAATCTTGACGCCCTCGGCCGCATCGTCTCTTTCATGGGACTCGGCCTGGCCCTTCTCGCCGTCAGCTTTCTCTACGCGCGCCACCGCGAAGTTTTCCGGAGGGTCCTGTGACCCGCCGCTTGATTGCCGCCGCTCTCCTGATTCTCGGCATCGTCGCGCTCATTTACTTGCAGCGCGACAAAGCCACCGCCGAAATCTCTCCCAGCCCCATCCTCTACCTGGTCGCCGACACCGAACGCGAAGCCGAACGCATTCCTCTTGCAATTACGCGCGTCAGCGAAGACGAAGAAAACAAGATCGGTGAGCGGCTTGCCAAGGAATACGGACTTTCCGACCCCAATCGCTACGCACAGGACATCTCCGGCGACCTCAGGCGCATTGAAATCCATCTCAACGACATCGGCCATCAACTCGCCCAAAATGTTCAGCGCAAGAAAATCCGCTACCATTTCTATCTGGATAACAATCCTTACCTCGTCAACGCCTTCGCTCTCCCCGGCGGTCAAATCGTCGTGGGCCGCGGACTCCTCTCCCTGTTTGAATCCGAGGACGAACTCGCCGCCATTCTCGGCCACGAAATCACTCACGTGGACAATCGCCACGCCATCGAGCGTCTCCAGTACGAAATTGCCGCGCGCAAAATCGGCCTCGACGGTTTCTATGGACTCGGCAGCCTCGCCGTGGATATCTTCCGTGCCGGCTATGCCAAGGAGCAGGAACTCGAAGCCGATCGCGTCGGTCTCCACTTCGCCGTGGATGCGGGTTTCTCCCCTGCGGGCGGAGTCAGCGTTATGTCTCGCTTTGAAAAATTGGAAAAAGAGGAGCAGCAACAGGAGGCCAACCGCGCCGGTTCTCCCATCGAGGAATTCGCCCAGATTCCAATTTCCGCGCTTCAGGATTACTTCCGCTCTCACCCGCCCGCCGCCGAGCGCCGCGCCGCCATGGAAGACGAAATCCGTTCGCAGGGCTGGACCGTTGGACCACAGCGGCCTTTCGTCCTGCGTCCGATTTTCCTTACCGATCAGGGCGAAGCCCTCGACCGCGCCGGTGACTTCCCGGCCAGCATCGTCAAATTCAGGCAGGCCTTCTCCTTCGACGCCAATTATGTTCGCGCCTGGCGCGGCCTGGCCGAAGCCGAATGGCGCGCGGGTGATGCCGCTCAAACCGCCGAAGCCGCCTCAAAAGCCGTTCACCTTCAGTCCACTGCTCGCGATTGGGAACTCCTCGCCCGCGGCTTGGCATTTTCAGATCCCAGTGGCGCAACTCTCAAATTCAAGATCCAGATTGACTTAGGCCAAAATGCAAATCGTGACTTTGAATCCCAGGCCATCGAAAATGTCGAATTGGCAGGCTTGCAATTCCTGCAAGGAAACGTGAACGCCTTCAATGACCTGTTATCAGTAGACACCCCGACAAATTACATTGACGTCAGGGCATCCATGCGCCGCGAAATGGCTTTCTGGATGTCCCACGCCGGAAAATTCGATCTAGCCGCCAATACTCTCGAAGAAGCACGCCAAATCCTCCCCCAGTCCACCGAAACATCGCTCGCCCTGGCCTGGGTCCGCTCCGACCAAGGCCGCCAAGCCGACGCCACCGAACAACTCTCGAACCTCCGCGGCTCCTATTCAAATGATGAATTTCAGGCCGTACAAGCCGTGATCGCCATGCGCACCAACCAGCACGAGTCCGCTAACTCCTATTTCCAACAGGCCGCCCACGGAGATCCCGTTTGGCTGGTCCCCGCATGGGTACAAAACAATTTCAGTCCCTCCACCGTCGCCATCCTTAAGCAACTCCAACAAGAGGAGCAAACTCGCCGCCGCAAAGAAAAAGAAAAGCAAGACGAACTCCGCCGCCATTCCCAACCTCAGTAAACTCTTGCCATTCAACCTTGCGTTTTGATTTCTTCTGCTCTCTTCTTCCATTTCCCCGAAAACGCAGCTCCGGCCGCGCGGTACTCTTTGGCATCGCGCCCATCTCGACCGGCGCAACCCCACGCGACCCGATTGCTCCTTGCGAAGCACACCTGCGCTCGCTCGACGGTCGCGCGCGATTCCAAGATAGAATCGCGCCATGACCGCCCCCGCATCCTCTCCCTCCGCGAGAAGATACGAATTGGGCGCTCTGTGTCTGTTCATCGCGATAGCCGCCGTGCTCCGTTTGCACAACCTTGCCGCGCGAGGCTTCTGGCTGGATGAGGGCATCTCTGTCGGCATCGCCAGACTGCACTGGCCGGATTTTGCCCGCGTTCTGTGGGAACGCGAAGCAAACATGTCGCTCTATTACTTGCTGCTGCGCGGTTGGCTGACTTTCGGCGGCGGCGAGTTTTTCATTCGCGCGCTTTCCGCGCTCTCGGGCGTGGCCGCTGTTCCGCTGATCTACGGGCTGGGCAGACGCCTTTTCGGGACGCGCGTGGGATTAGCCGCAGCCGGATTGCTCGCCATCAACGCGTATCACCTGCGCTATTCGCAGGAGGCCCGCGCGTATCCGCTGGCGGTTCTTCTCGCGCTCGCAAGCGCGTGGCTTTTCGTGCGCTTCGTGGAATCGCACGGCGCACGCAGCGGAATCGCCTGGGCCGCCGTCTCCGCGCTTCTTGTCTACAGCCATTTCTACGGCGCGCTGGTTGTCGCCGCCGAGTTGCTTTCCCTTCCCATCGCCCGGCCTCGTGGGATGCATTGGAGCGCGATTCTTCGGCCCGTGCGCTTGCTGGCGCTTTTCACGCTTCCCGTTGTCGCGTTTCTCGCGGTTCGCGGAGCCTCCCAGATGAATTGGATTCCGCGCGTCTCTTTCGCTTCGCTCTGGAGCGACTTCGTCTTATTCACCGGAAACGGCGGCTCGCCGCTCGCGGTGATTGTCGTCGCCGCGATGCTCGTGGCCCTTAGGAGCTGGCGCGAATCCTGGCGAGCGGACCGCCGCTCGTTTCAGAATTGGTCGCTCGCCGCAATGTGGTCCTGGGCTGCCTTCCCCGTCCTCGCCGTTCTCGCCGGTTCCGTTTGGAGGCCCCTTTTTCTCACGCGCTATTTGATTGTGTGTCTGCCGGCGCTGATCCTTGTAGTGGCCATCGGCATTTTCCGCATTCGTCCCCTTCCCTTGCGGGTGCTCGCCTTCGCGTCTATCGCGTTGCTTTCGGCGCGCGGCATTCTGTCGTACTACAAATCGGACTTCGGCGCGTATCACGAAGACTGGCGTGGAGCGACCCGCGCGCTCCTGGTCAGCGCGCGTCCGGATGACGGCCTGATCTTCTATCCCGGGCCGTCGCGCATGGACTACGAGTTTTACAGATCGCTCGACCTCCCCTCGGCCTCGCCGCGCGTCATCTTCCCAGCGCACGGAAATCCCCCGACACAGTTGAGCTTTCGCGACTTCCTCGTCCAGCCACTTGCCGAGGTCATCGAGAACTTGCCGAGCGACGCACCGCGCGTCTGGATCGTCCTGGATTCCCCCCAAGGCTGGTACGAAAACGACCGCAGCTACCCGTTCCTTCGCGCCTGGTGCCTCTGGCATTACCATCAGGTCAGCGCGCAAAAATTCGACGGCGTCGAGTTGGTCCTTTTCAGCAAGTAAACCCAGCTCATCCCGCGGACGAGGGCCGACGATGCAAACAGAGCCATCTAATCTTTCAAATCTCAAATGGCTTTTCCCGCACTCCCAATCCCCCCCTCGCCCATTTGCCTCCCCACCACCCTCATGCAAAAATGTAAGGATGCGTCTCCCCCGCTCCATCCTTTTCGCGCTGACAATTCTTTCTTGCTTACTCCTCTCCGCTATACTTTTCGCTGACGCTCCGGCCCCCGCCATCAAGCCCGCTGCTCCCAAGTCCGTAATCGCTTTCCTCAACCAAAGTGTCGCCTGGTATCGCAATTTCCCCTACGAGCAGCGGCTCGCCTCTGACTCCAACGACGCCTCGTTCCTCAGCGACGATCGCCAGCTGGTCGACCAAATTATTCGCCTTTCCTTTGATTTTGCCCTGGCCGATGCCGATCTCCAATCTCGCCAGTCCGCCCAAGCTGGCCCCGCTTCAGCGCAAGCCAGCTCCGCCACCCAAACCAACTATCGCTCTGTTTTGGACATGGCTTCCCAGGCCGATCAGCAGGTCAAGCAACTCGAAGGCGAGATGGAATTTTTCAAACAACAATTGGGAAAAGCGACTGCCGCCACGCGCCCCCGCTTTGAATCCGTACTCGCTGAAACTCAGAGTGAACTAGATCTCGCCAGGACCCGCCGCGACGTTCTCCAAAATATGGTCCAATTTGTTGGCGCCATCGATTCCGGTGGCAATTCTGCCCCGAGTTTCCACTCGCAGATTCTCGAGCTCCAGCGCGATGTACCCGTCCTGAATTCGACTACGCGCAGCGCCGTTTCCAATCAGTCTCCTCAGCAATCCACGCCCGCTCAGCCGGCCGCGCCCGGCCCCGGAACTGGATCTGTTCCTTCTTCCGCTCCTCCTGAAGTTTTCCCTCCGCGTCCGGCCGTTTCCACCGGCATCTTTGGTCTCGTCTCCGATCTCGTTTCCCTGCATCGCAAGATGTCCACCCTTGACGACGCCATCCAACTCTGTTCCTCGCTCTCCGATGCTTCCAAATCCCTCGGCGCTCCCTTTAACGCGGACATTCAGGAATTGGTCAAGCAAGGCGATGTGCTCGCCGCTCAAGCCGACACCAGTGACTCTGTCGATCTCATCCAGGAAAAAAAGGATCTCGACGCGCTGACTCAGCAATTCAAGCTGGCCTCCGACATCGTCCTTCCTCTGGGCAAGCAAGTTATTCTTCTCGATGTTTACAAGAGTAATCTGACCAGTTGGCGAGCCTCCATTCACGCTCTCTACAACTCAGAGTTCAAAACTCTTCTCTACAACCTCGGCACTTTGGGTCTCTTCATCCTCATTGCGCTGGGATTTTCTGAAATCTGGCGCCGCATCATTTTCCGCTACGTCCAGGACCCTCGACGCCGTTACCGGTTCCTCCTGCTCCGCCGTATCACTATGTGGGTTTTTATCGCCGTCGTGGTGGCCGTCGCCTTCGCCTCACAGCTCGGCTCTCTCGCCACTTTTGCGGGACTCCTGACCGCGGGCATCGCCCTGGCCCTTCAGAATGTGATTCTTTCTTTCGCCGGATATTTTTTCCTCATCGGCAAATACGGCGTCCGCGTCGGCGACCGCGTCCAAATCTCCTCTATCACCGGCGAAGTCGTGGACATCGGCCTCATCCGCATGCATCTCGCCGAACTGAGTAGCGGTGAATCCGACGCCGAGCCCACCGGCCGCGTCGTAGGCTTCTCCAATTCAGTGGTCTTTGAAGCAGGCAAGGGTTTCTTCAAGCAAATTCCCGACACCAGTTTCATCTGGCATCAGATCACTCTCATCCTCGCCCCCGAAAGCAATTACAAAAAAGTCGAGGAGCGTCTCATGGGCGCCGTCAATTCCGTTTTCGCCGACTATAAAGAAGCTATGGAGCAGCAGCGCCTCCATATGGAACGCTCTCTCGCCATGATGTCCGTCAAATCCTTCGAGCCTCAAAGTCGCCTCCGCCTCACGCAGACCGGACTTGAGGTAGTCATCCGCTATCCCCTCGACCTCGAAAAAGCCTCTGAAGTTGACGACCGCATCACCCGTTCCCTTCTGGACGCCATCGACCGCGAACCCAAACTTAAATTGGTCGGCACCGCCACTCCCAACCTTCAGCCGATCATCCCGGCACCGACCGCACCCCCCTCGACCCCCGCGCCCTCGCAACCTTGACCATTTGCCCGGTCGTAGTGACGCGTCTCCTTGCCATTTGAAATTATATTTTTCTTTTTCCGTTCCGGGCATATAATCACCCCAACATCGCGCGAGGAGGTCACATGCAAGCAGATCGAGTGGAAGTTTCCTGGGATTCCGCAAAATCAAAATGGCTGGTTCGTATCGAAGCCGGTGATGAAGTCCTTCGCCGCCCCTTCAGCGCCGCAAAGAACGCAGATGATCAGTCTCTTCGCAATGGCGCGCTGAAACTGGTTCAGGACGAAGGCTATCAGGCAGACTCAGCAAAAATCACCCTGAGCCGCTAACCGCAGCTTCCTTGGCGCGCTTCACGGTTCGCGGTTTGCTTGGCACAGCCATTCGTGCCTGCACTGAGCCCCGAAGTGGCTGGGCTGTTCAAATTCCTCATTACGACTGGGCATATGCGCTCGATCAAAATTCCCTAACTAATCGCCTTCGCAATCAAATAAGCCGCCCCCGCCGCCAGCGCCCCGATCACCAATGTCTGCACCGCGCCGCGCCACGGATGCGTCCCCGTATATCTCCCTTTACCATATCCAAAAACAAACAGCGCCAACAGCGTCACCCCCACCGACACCAGTATCGCCGCATGTATTTCCGACAGGATCATATAAGGGGAAAGCGGCACCAGCCCTCCCACCACATACGCCGCCGCAATCGTGCTGGCGCTCCGCCGAGCCCGCGCGGGATGCGGCTCTTCCAGCCCCAGCTCAAATCTCATCATGAATTGAATCCAATCTTTGGGTCTCTTGGTCAGCGCCGCCACAATCGGCTCGCTCTCTGATTTCGTCAGTCCATACGACTCGAATACTTCCATCACTTCGTCCGCTTCCGCCTCCGGAATCGTTTCCACCTCGCGCGTTTCCCGCTCCAATTCATTTTCATAGTGTTCCTCGTCGCTCTTCGCCGCCAGATATCCGCCCAGCCCCATGGCGATCGATCCCGCCGCAATTTCCGCCAGCCCCGCCACCACCACCACGTGCGTACTGACTCCTGCCCCCGAAATCCCCGCCGCCAGCGCGAACGGCACCGTCAATCCGTCCGCCATTCCAATCACAACGTCCCGGACAAATTCGCTGCCCGTAAAATGTTTCTCCACATGTGGCGTCTGAGGCATCTTCGTCTCTCCCTTACTCGCGTCAGCATACATCACGCCCCGCGCTGTTTCACCTTTCCTCCAATCTCAAAACGCCCGGCATCTTCCAATCGCCCTCATCTTGGATGTTGTGGGTTCCTCCCCAGCGTGCCTCCGTCCTGTGCATTGAAGACTCTCGACCCACGCTCGTTGCGCGACTGGGCTGAAGCCTCTCTCATTTCAACTTTCCATTATCAAATCTGAAATCTCCTCTCCCAAAAGGCCCCTTACAGTTAGTAACCTATCGCGGTGATATAATTCCTGGGGATCTGGATCTTGCTGGAAGGGTTCAGCGCAATTTGTTCGCCCTTCATCGCCCGGGGAGATTCCTCATATGCAGTCTGAACGGGCATCGGCCATGCAAATCCTGCGGACGTGCCCGTGGCTGTCTAATCGTGCGCCAACCTTGGGTGCCGTCCTGGTGATGCTCCTCTTCGCCGTGCTGACCGCCCCTGCTCTTTTCGCTCAATCATCCGATTCCGACCCCGCATTCAAGGGAATTCCCTTCGACCTTTGGATCGCTGGAAATGACGCGACTCAGATTCCGTGGGGCATCGCCGTAGAAACACCCGGCCTCACAGACTTTCAGCGTTTGGAAGCCTCTATTTCGGCTGAAATCCCCGTCTCTGGCTGGAGAGCATCGCAAGGCGGTCAGTTCCTCTATGTCGCGCAAATCACCGGCCGCAGCGGAAAACCGTATCGGACCGCCGGTACCGTCGATATAAAGAACCCTCTTGCTCAAAAAACATCCGTCACCATGAGCCTTCTCTTTAGTGCCTTCCTCTTGCCGGGGGATTACCAACTCGTTTTGTCAATCTATGACCCGGTCACCGAAAAACATAGTGTCGCGCACCGCTACTTCAATGTTCCCCCGATCAAGAATGACCCGCTCCCCGATGCTTGGGCCAATCTTCCTTCGGTCGCTTTCTTTTCCGACAAATTATTGCCCGACAGTCAGACCGGAAACCTTGACCTGCCCCTGAAACTGTCTCGGCCTGTTCACCTCGAGGTTATTGCCAATGCCACTCCAACCCACGCTTTGGCGCCCTCAATGGCGGTCTATCAAATGAATCTGTCTCATTTGATTCCCGAACTCGAAGTCCTCTCTCAGATCCGAGTGAACACCGGTTCCATGGACGTAATTGCCATGGATCTCGAGAATCAGAAAATCGCTTTCGAGCAGGACAGCGTCCAGACTCTGGAATGGCAACGACTTCAGGATGCTCTCAACCCTCAGCAGGCAACCGTGGTTTCCCTGAGTTCGCTTTCTGAACGAACGCAGGAAGCGAAGTTCTTCACCGGTGAGTTAAGCAAGCGCGTTTCCTGTGGCCAGTCGCCCTCCGGCGCAACAATGGAAGATCTTCGGCGTGTCATCATCGTTATCAGCAATGAGATGGCCTTCGCAAAGGACGTCAACCTTTCTCCTGTTTCGACCGAAGGCAATTGTAATCTTCAAGTCTTCTATATCCGCACGCACTTCCTTCTGCAGTCTTACAGCGGGCGCTCACCTATGACCTCCCGCAATTCCGACTCCCCCATTTCCGAGCAGGATGGCATCGGTATTAACCACCCCGGGATTCCCAGGGTGCCGGATAGTCGTGCGCCCCACGGGAGTCTTCACTACAGGACTATCCCCTACGAGGACCAGCTTGAAAAAACGCTGGCCCCGCTTAACCCCCGCGTGTTTGAAGTCAAATCCCCTGGGGATTTTCGCAAAGTAATTGCCTCCATCCTCGCTGAGGCGGGCAAACCTTAAAAGCTCGCCGTCTCCCGCGCTTCCCATTGCCTTCCCAGTATGCATATGTGATAATTATCTATAATGACTATTGGTCAACGCTTCCGCTTGCTTCGGGAACAGCGCAATCTCACTCAGGGCGACATCAAAAATCGCACCGGGCTCTTGCGCTGCTATCTCTCCCGCGTCGAAAACAGCCACACCGTCCCGACCGTGGAAACTCTTGAAAAGCTCGCTCGCTCCATCGAAGTTCCCATCCACTATCTTTTTTACGACAGCGACGCTCTTCCTCCTCTCCCCAGGCCATTACACTCCAAGGCCGATGACCACGTCGCCTTTGGTTCCGCCGGACAAGATGCCTACTACCTTCATAGCCTCCGCCGCCTCCTCGCCAAAATCACCCCCAGCGATCGCCGCCTCATCTACAGCCTCGCCAAACAAATGGCCCGCCGCGCCCGATAGTCGTGTCCATTTCTCATCTTATTTGTATTGAGTTTTCATAAATGCCCTCGAATTTCTGTCTCTTCCCATGCAACCCCCACGTCGGTTCGATCATCACACCCGCCGATACGGGAAAGTTTCACTTGACATAGATTTAGTGTCAGGTGTACCAAGCTTCCTATCTTTTGCTCGTGATTCAGGTCATGTCGGGGCGTGATCTCGGTCACAGCGCACAATCAGTAGCGTTTTCCGGGGTGGACGACGCTGGATTCTAATTTCGGGGACATATCCTTCCCTTTTCGGAGGAAACCTATGAGTGGACGCGCGTTGCGTGTTTTCCGTACCTCTATTTTTGTTTTCTGCTTGGCAGCTCTCACCTCCTTTGCCGCTTGGGGACAAAACTACGGCAGCATCGGCGGCAATGTAAAAGATCCTGAAGGCAAGGCTGTTGTCGGCGCCAAGGTAACCGTAACCAATGTAGCCAACAACACTCCGCGCTCCACTCAAACCGATAAGGACGGCTCCTACAGTATCACTGGCTTGGAGCCCGGTACCTACAAGCTCGAAGTCGGCAAGGATGGATTCAAGACCCACATCGCCACCAACGTTGCCGTGCTTGTGTCAACACCTACGAATTTTGATGTCGCACTCGAACTCGGAGTCGCCACTCAAACCGTTACTGTAGAAGGTGGTACAGCACCTGCATTGAATACGCAGGACGCCACTGTCGGTGAAGCGTTTCAAGAGCAGCAGATCAAGGATTTGCCATTTGCCGCCAGGAACGTCGTAAATTTGCTCACGCTTCAGCCCGGTGTTGTGTTCACTGGCCGCACCAATACCGACCTCCTGGCCATGGGTTCCAACGCAGGGCTTGATAACCGCGAAGGCGTTGTCAACGGCATTCGCGGCAATCAATCCAATGTCACCTTGGACGGTGTGGACTCCAACGATTGGCATAATCAATCTCCATTCACCAGCGCCTTGCCGGTCACTCTCGATTCCGTTCAGGAATTCCGCGTAACCACCACCAATGCCAACTCCACCGACGGACTGACCGGCGGCGCGCAAGTTGCACTCGTAACCAAGAGTGGATCCAATGATTTCCACGGCAATGTCCGTTGGGTTTATCGCGATACGGGACTCTCCGCTAACTCCTTCTTCAATAATATCAATGGGACTGCTCGAGCAGGTCTGCAGCGCAATATCGCCGGCGCATCACTCGGCGGCAAACTCATCAAGGATCGCTTGTATTTCTTCATCGACAATGAGGAGCGCCGAGACGCCCACGCTCAGAACGTAGAGCCGATTGTCCCGACCAGCAGCTTGAAGAATGGAGTCTTGATCTATCAGTGCCAGACCGCCTCGCAATGTCCTGGTGGCTCTGTCCCTGGTTTATCGGGCAACGTCACCGTTCCGTCGGGCGATTTCGGACTGTCCCCTGCGAATATCGCGACCTTGGATCCCAGGACGGCGCCTGGACCCGACGGCGTCGCCCCAGGGATCAACCCAGCTATGGCTAAGTATATGAGTCTATTTCCTACCGGCACCGACGCTACTCAAGGCATCGACAATGGTTTGAATTTTATTGGCTTCCGTTTTAATGCTCCGGAGACGACCGCGAGCAACAGCTATATTGGTCGCCTCGACTATAAGATTACCCGCGATGGTAATCACTCCGTTTTCTTTCGGGGATCACTCATTGGCCTCAATGACACCATTACGCCCGCTCAATTTCCAGGCCAAAGTGCGGCAGCCGGTTTGCTCAACAACAGTCGCGGCTTTGCCGTAAATTATCAGGCTATTTTCTCTCCGACCTTCTCCAACCTGCTCAAGTACGGCTTCACACGCGAGGGCGTGAACCAGTCCGGAACCCAGGGTGCCCAATTTGATGTTCGGTCTTTCACGGACATCGTTAACTTCGGCGCTCGTCAGGCTGCCCGAATTGTTCCCGTCCATACAATTGGTGATGACCTGACTTTGGTTCGCGGCAAGCACACTGTCCAGTTTGGTGGCAACCTCTTCATCGTCACCAACAACGTGAACACCCAGAGTTCTTCATTCCCCGGCTACTTCGACAATAACGGATTCTGCATCGGCCTTTGCGAAGACGTACCCAATAGCCTCGGCGTCCCTGGCCCTGGTGCCGCTTTCCCTCAAGCATTCAATCCCGACGCCGTCACCCGGGCATTCATGATGCTCACCGGCTCCATGACTGAATTCGCTGACACCGCCTTCGGTAATCCCAGCACAGGCGCGATCCTTCCCGTCGGTGCCCCTGACATTCGCTCTTTTAGAGAGGATTACATCGAGGGTTATGTTCAGGATAGCTGGAGGATGCGCTCAAATCTCACAGTCACCTATGGTGTGCGCTACGGCTATGAAACCCCGGTTTGGGAGGCTAACGGTTTCGAGGTTGCCCCCACATTCGACATTTACCAGTGGTTTCAAAACAGAATCGTCAACATGAACAACGATGTTCCTTCTTCCGCTTCGCCTCTGCTCAGCTGGAATTTGGCGGGTAAGGCTAACCATGGCGCAAACTCCTGGTATTTGCCCTATCACAAAGATGTCATGCCGCGCTTGGCAATTGCCTATTCCCCGAATTGGGATAATGGAATCGCCAAGTCCATTCTCGGGGGCAACGGAAATTCCGTCCTTCGTCTCGGCGTCGGCTGGTTTGACGACAAGGTCGGACAAGCCATCGCCATCAACAGTGACGTGAACGGTTCTCCGGGTACTTCGACTTCCCTTGGAAATAGTTCCCAGCAATATGACCTTGCGGATGCTCCGCGCTTCACGGGCACTTGCTCTGCGACTGGGTGCACGGGCTTGCCGAACATCACAACTTTGCTCCCTGTGCCCACCAAAGCAACATTCCCATTCACGCCCGTCTCCAACACATCCGGGATTGGCTTTGCCGTGGATCCGCATCTTCGCACCCCGTATTCAATTCATTTGACCGCGGACTTCCAGCGCGAATTGCCCGGCAAAGTCGTATTGGATATCGGCTACGTCGGAACCCTCGGACGCCGCGAACTCGGTAAGATTGACCTGGGCCAGTACTTGGATATTCGAGATCCCAAGTCAGGCATGGATCTCTTCACCGCGTTCCAAAAGATCGCCCTGCTCGCTAACATTGCTCCTCCAGGCGGCTCTAGTCACGCGGCCATCAACCCCAAGAGCATTGCGGCGCTGCAGACCATTCAGGACATTCCTTTCTTTAACGACATCGTCCCGAACATGCCCGCTTTCCTCGCGTCGCAATTTAGTACCCCCGGCTATTCGTCTTTGACGCCAACGCAGGCCTTCTACGCTTTCGCGGTTCGAAACTCCGCACAGTCCTGGTCCTGCGCTCTCTTCCCCATGGACGTCGGCATCGGATCCAACGGCCCCGGTGGTCCTCCCAGCCCGTGGAACACCACACTCGATCCCACAGGCTCAGGGCTCGTTTTGTTTCAGCAGCAATTCCAGACGCTGGCGGCCTGGACCAACTTGGCCAACTCGAATTACCACAGCCTTCAGGTTTCAGTTCGCAAGAACACTCACAATCTGAGTTTCACTGCCAACTATGTCTACTCCCGAAGCATTGACAACGGCTCCGGCGGAGAAAACACGGACCTCGGCAGCACGGGCGGGGCTGGAACACTGGGCGCTCTGATTCAAAATCCCTTCAATCTCCGTTCCGGACGATCCACTTCCGATTTCAATCTTAAACACAACTTCAACGGCACCCTGGTTTATGATCTTCCTTTCGGAAAGGGACAGCGCTTCGGCAGTTCATCCGGCCGGGTTCTGGATGCTATCATCGGCGGGTGGGAAACCGTGGCAATCGTCCGCTGGCATTCTGGCTTCCCGGTCAGTGTTGGGAACGGTTTCAATTTCCCCACTAACTTTTTTCTGACTTCGCCAGGCACGCTCATCTCGCCGCTCCAGAGCTCAATCACGTACACGGGAAATGTTGGGTCTGTCCCTCGTCCAAATCTATTTACGGACGCGAAGGCGGCACTCGCTGACGTGGCCTTTACTCTTCCGGGTCTTTCGGGTTCGCGAAACGCCTTCTATGGACCCGCTTACTTCAACACCGACTTCGGCTTATTCAAGACCTTCAAGATGCCCTGGAGGGAAAGCCAAACGCTTCGGCTTCAAATGACCGCGTTCAATGTCTTCAATGACACTAATTTCAACGGGTTCAACCTTAGCCCAACCAGTCCAACCAATTTCGGCAACTTCACCTCGACTGCGGCGGGATCCAACATTAACGGCGGTGCAAGAGAAGTCGAACTCGCCGCACGCTTCTCCTTCTAACCGTTCCTGTCTTTGATTGAGAAAAGGCCCCGGCAAGTACCGGGGCCTTTTCTTTTTATACCCCGCCCCGCTTGGTAGCGGCGCGCTTTTGAATGGCGCTCTTGATTCGCTCATTAGACTTGTCGCTTTGATTTGTGCTTCTGTCTTGCTCTTGGTTTCCCGCAGGTAATGCTGAGGTTCGCCGAATTCGAAGCCATGCCCGTCAATTTTGTAGCGCCGGCCTGTCCTGAGTCAGGTCGAAGGGCCTCCGTGCCGGCTCTCTTGATGTTGCAAGGTCACTTTGCAGTATCCATCCTTTGAAAATCGGGGCCCTCGCACCATCCCTATACTGCTGCGCCTCAATCTTCAGAATCGGCCTCTCTCATCCCTCTCCGATCCCTCATCCCCCGAAATAATCCCCCACGCCGTAGTCTTCCAATTGTCCGCGCGCTTCGTCTCTGACGTCCACGCCGCAACCGGCATCAATAATCGCGCCGACAGCCCCGCGATATACGGCTCATACATTTGCCTCAACTTCCCCAATTTCTGATCATCCTCCCGGCAGCAATCTGAAATATTTGCGTCCACCAGCAACCGCCGAAGCTTTTCCAATTCCAGTGCGGGCAGCCGGTCTTTCCGCGTTGCAATCGGCGGACAATTAATTACCTGCGACAAATCCGCAATCGCGTGCCGTGAAATCGCAAACGTTAATTGTGCCTGCCACCGCAGCGAACCCTTTCCATACGCAATCAGCAGCGCCGACACATCCAATATCGCCGCCATGGACGCCAGCCACGATTGGTTGTTGTGCTGCGATCGGAAATAGCAAAGCACGGGATACGAAAGGTGGCTCTCCATCAACTCCGCCGCCCAAGCTTCCCACTCGTGCAGGAATTCCTGTAGCGCCTCCACGCTGTGCGGCTGCGTGTGCCTCTTCAATAATTCCGCCGCTGTGGGAGGCGATCCCGCGCGCGCGTCCAGCAACGAAATATTCACCTCGCGCCGCGAAAATGAACCGTACAACACCGGCAAATAGCTGATCGCCAGCGCCAAAAATCCAAATCCAATCCCGGCCTCGAACACCGTCACCACGCGCGCCAGCGCCGTCGTGGGAGTCACATCGCCCAGCCCCAAAGTGAAAAACGTCGTCCCGCTCATGTACAAATCAGTCCAGAATCCCGCCGGACTCCCAGTCGCATTCTGAATCTCAATCGCCGACCCAATTGCCTGGTGCACAATGGCAAATCCAAGAACCAGCCCTATCGCCCACACCCCGAACAAAAAAAGCAGCGACAGCGGCCCGAAGAAACTTAAAAACGACTCGCGCCGGTTTACCGATCGCATCCGTCCCGCCACAAACCTCCAGGGCTGCCAGGTCGACCGGTAGAACAATCGCGCCAAACGGAATTTGCGTGTCACTCTCCGCGGCAAAATGATCGTCTCAAACACATCCCAAAGGATGATCGCGATAATCCCCAGCCCCGCCAAACCTTCCAGTGCCGCCATTACTTTCACCTCATGTCTAAATAGCCCGCGCAATACTAATTCAATTGGATGGAATTTCTTTCTTCGGGATTCTTAAGAATGCCTGACCAGAAAATGCAACGTACACTTCATCGGCGCAATGCAAAAAACGATTGCAGCTCGCGTGCGCATTCCTCCGCCAGCACGCCGGACGTAACTTCCACTCGATGATTCACCGAGGGATGGTCCAGCACTTGAAAGCACGAGCGCACCGCGCCGCCCTTTGGTTCCGCGCACCCATAAATTAATCGCGAAGCGCGCGCCTGGACCAATGCACCAGCGCACATCGCGCATGGTTCCACCGTCACGTAAACTTCCACGCCATTCAGCCGGTAATTTCCGAGCGCCTTCGCCGCCGCGCGCAGCACCACCATTTCCGCGTGCGCGGTCGGATCGTTATCCTTAAGCGTCCGATTGTGCCCGCGCGCGATGATTCTTCCTTCGTGGGCAACAACCGCCCCCACGGGGACTTCACCGCGCTCCGCCGCGATGCGGGCCTCGTCCAATGCGGCGCGCATCAATTCCAAATCTGTTTCGCCGCTCAAGCAATTTTCTCCTCGGGTGGCTCGATGGTGGATTTTTCTTTCTGCGGAATCAAATATTCCACGACAACAACATCCCGCCGCTCGTCAAAGGATGTGTCATGCGCAATGTGCTTGCCCACTTCGCGCCAGCCGCATGAAAGACAAAGCCGCAAACTGTCTCGATTTTCCGCCAGCAATCGCCCCACAAGTTTCCGGTAGAGCAATTTCCCCGCCTCCTCTTGAATCGCGGTCATCAATTGCTGGCCCACTCCATAATTCCGGAACGATCGCCGCACGCACACAAAAACTTCGGCCATGTCTCCCAGCAGCGGCCGCCGGTCATAAGGAGTCAGTGCGATCCAACCCAGCACCCAGCCGCGCAATTCCGCGACAAGAATTGGATGCCACGTATCCGCGAGAGCCGCAGCAATCAATTCGCGCTGCGTTTCCACGCTCCGCGCGTGCTCCTCAAACGGAATCAGGTGATCCTGAACTCCTTCATTGAAAATCTCGCGCATCGCCGCGGCATCACTTTCATGAGCGGGGCGCACCACAAGTTGAGGACGGGTTTCCGGCGTGGCAGCCATGCGCAAATTCTATCACCACGCGCGCTGCGAAGCCCTGCGCATTTGATTTTCCAGGCGACCGAATTCAGAACGATTCGATGCGGGCAATCTGCCGGCATTTTTCCATTCGATCTGTGCCTTGACTTTCACGCCGCGCCGAAACAAACTAGGCATCTATGAAAGAACTGCTGCGCCGCATTTTCATGGTTGATTTCATCAAGGGCATGGCCCTTACTTTCAGCTATCAAAATCCGAAGAAAATTTATACGGAACAGTATCCTCTCGAGCGGCCCATGGTGGCGGAGCGTTTTCGCGGCGCGCCGCGGCTCAACATCAATCCAGAAACCGGCGAAACACTTTGTATTGCCTGCAATCTTTGCGCGTTGGCGTGTCCGGAAAATTTAATTGTGGTGGGCTGGCTGCGAGATGAAGCTACGCGCAGAAAAGTTTTGACCACATTTACTTATGATACTTCGCGATGCATGTTTTGCGGGCTTTGTGAAGATGCTTGTCCAACGGATTGTTTGGAACTGACGCAGGATTTTGAAATGGCGTACTACTCCAGAGAAGGAGCGATTTGGGATCGCAACCGGCTGGAAGTGGGGCCGACGCCCACGCGGTATGTCCGCTAACCTATTGAAATAAAGACAGTTAATAAAATTCCAGAAATAGGGCTTGACTAGAACCAATGTTTTGGCTTACTTGGTTGGTTAACCAACCAACTAAGGAGTTGGGAGAAAAATGCAAAAAACGCGAAAAAAAAGGGAGGCAAAAGGGACGCAAACCGGTCCGCGAGGAAGGGAGAAAGCGGACGCGGAGCGGAAGGTCCGGAAGCATTCGAATAACTCACTAGAGGCACTTATGGGAGCGGCGCTGGAGTTGTTCTGGGAAAAAGGATTTGGGGAAACGACTCTGGCGGAGGTGATTGCGCGCGCGAAGGTGCATCCCGGAAGCCTCTATCACTACTTCAAGACCAAAGAGGAGCTGTTGATCGGGGCGCTGGAGAGATTGTCGGAGATGCTCTACCCTGCCCTGCTGGCGCCGGCGTGGGAAAAAATTGAGGACCCGATTGAAAGGATATTTGCGCTGCTGGGGAGATACAGGCAAGCGATTTTGGCGACCAATTTTGCGTATGGATGTCCGGTAGGACGGCTGGCGGTGGAGATTTCTCCGGGGATGGTGGATGCGCACGGAAAGATTGCGGCGAATTTTGAGGGCTGGTCGCGGGCGGTGCGGGAGTGTCTGGTGGCGGCGGGAGACCGGTTGCCGAGTGGCACGGATTTGACGGCGCTTTCGAGGTTTGTGCTGACGGTGATGGAGGGCGGAGTGATGCAGGCGCGGTCGTATCGGAGCATCGAGCCGTTTGATCAGAGCGTGGCGCAGTTGCGGGAGTACATCGATCGGTTGATGAAGGAGGCGGTGGCGGAGGGGGGGAATTATTGGAAGTCGGGGTTGAAGAAATGATCATTGGTCAAGTTTCAAATATGAGACGTGGGGGAAAAAGACAAGGCAAAAGCTTTTACCGCAGAGGCGCCCTTCGACTCCGCTCCCTTCGGCTACGCTCAGGGCAGGCTCCGGGCGCAGAGGATGCACGGAGAATGTGTAGAGGATGGGTTCGGGTGGCAACCTAAAGTCGAGAGAGAAAGAGAGGGAGAGATGGGAACGACCAGCCCCAAATTAGTGGCAGTGGTGGTTGCAGCGTTGCTGCATTTTTTTCTGGGTGCGGCGTGGTTCACGGTATTTAAGGCGCCGTGGCTTGCGGGAACGGGAAAAACGATGGAGCAGTTGATGGGGTCAGGAATGCCGGCGTGGATGCCCTACGTGGTGACATTTATTGCGGATCTGGTGATGGCGTACGTGCTGGGATGGTTGATCCTGGCGTCGGGGAGTTCGGGCGTTTCGGGTGGACTGGTAATCGCGGGATTGGCATGGCTGGGATTTGTGGCGTCAGCCTTTGCGACTGAATACGTTTTTGAGGCACGGTCGCTGACATTCTTCGCGATCAATGCGGGATATCCGCTGGTGGGGATGATGATCATGGGAGTGGTGCTGGGGGCGTGGAAGAAATAACGGGGACGAAACCGAACTCAAACAGGTGAACAGATCATGACACGACGGACTCTTCTTGCAATCTCATCAATGGCGATAGTCGCGGCGGGATTGCTATTTGGGCAGGGAGCAAACTGCGAGGTGAAGTCGGCGTCGGTGGGGAAATTTAAGATTGAGCAGGAGTTGATTTTGGCGGCCACGCCGAATGAGGTGTTTGACGCGGCCACGGGGGACATTTCTCCGTGGTGGGACCACTCGTTTTCGGGGCATCCGAAGAAGCTTTTTATCGAGGCGAAGCCCGGCGGGGGATTCTGGGAAATATTCAATGACGCGGGGGAAGGCGTGAAACACGCGACCGTGATCTATGCGGAGCGCGGAAAGATGCTGCGATTTGAAGGGCCGCTGGGATTTTCGGGGACGGCGATGACGATGGTGACGACCTACACGCTGAACGCGGATCCGGCGGGGACGAAATTTCACCTGACGGTGGCGGCGACGGGAGACGTGGATGAGTCCACGGCGAAGATTGTGGATCAGGTGTGGCACCACTTTCTGGATGAGAGACTAAAGCCGTATATCGCTTCAGGAGATTACAAGAAGCATGCAGCGAGCGCGGGTGGAGATGATGGTCGGCGCCCGCCTACGCCCCAAGGAAACGGGGCTTCGGCGCGGTTCAGTCCGTTCACGATCACAGAGGTTGCGTGGCTGAGCGGGCGATGGACGGGGACGGCGGGAAGCGCGGTGACCGATGAGATGTGCACTGCTCCTTCGCATGGAGAGATGTCATGCATGTTTCGGGCGGTGGACGCGGGAAAAATCGAGGGACTGGAATTTATTACCTTGCGGGAAATTCCCGCGCCGGCGGGCGGGCGTGAGGGGATTGAAGAGCGGGTGCGGTTCTTTGGTCCGGATTTGAGCGCAAAGGAAGGCGACAACGGGATAACTCTGCGGATGGCGAGCGTATCGCCAACGGAGATCATTTTCGATAACGCAAAAACGGATGGATTCGTGAAACACATGACGATTAGTCGGCAGAGTGAGGATGAATTCTCGACGCACATCGAGGTTGTGGATGCGACGGGCAAGACGGGATCTATAGATGCGAAATGGAAGAGGGAGAAGTGAGAGGCGGAAGACAGGAGAAGACAACACTTGCAAGGAGTTAAGCCGTAAAGCCCCACCCTTTGCCTGCGGCAAAGGATGGGCCAGCCCGCGATTCATCAGCTGCTATCTGTTCAAATTAGGACAGACTCTTCGCTTTGAACTTGCTACAAGTCTTCCATGCTTTCACTGAGTTCGCTTGGGTCACGCGGCAATCTGAAGTGTCCCCGACAGGGCTTTAGTGCAAGGAGGCTCTATGTTGCGTCAGGGGGTTGAATCATTCGTACTTGCTTTTGTTGGCTCATCACTTATGTTCTTAGGACTCATAGTTCTGCCAATCGGTTTGTGTCAGAATTTTGTATCATCCGCCCGCAATTCCATAAGAAGTTTCCACAGCAGGGCTGCGGGCACGCCAAATCTGAGGGCCCTGCGGGAGCCGGCCAGACACGCCAGTCGCATTCGCAAGACATATTAGGGCGGACAGTGAAAACAGCGAAGGTTGCCCAGTTTGGCCTAAGGGTCAGAGGGTGACGCCCATGTATGCCATGGGAACCAATCATTTCCCGGCGGTGTATACGGCCTGGTTCGGCAGACAGATCGTTTTGCTGGTTGCCATCCATGACCAACAAGTCCCCATGCCGTGCAGAATCGTCAGCGAGTCCGCCACCGATGTGCGCGTGTCCCTGAAGCCTGGATGGGAAGTTGATTTCCCAAAGGAAATGATCTTGGCCGTCGTAGAGGAGGGCTTCGCGCTCGATCCCCACTGGAATTGATGCGGGCAGCCGGATTCTCAATCGTTACAAACTCAATTCGGGCGAAGGGGGAAATACAATGCGAGAAATGAATATTGAAACCAGGGGGGTTGATTCCGAAACTGAGACCCCCGATAGTGAAGTCGAATTCCGAGAGGATCAGGATCGGTCGGAGGGTGAAAATCCACCCCGCAAACCCCAGACGGGACGGCTCCCGGCGCGCGCGTCGCAGAGGAATGGGCTGGGTTGGTCGTAGTCGGTCCCATCAACCACAAAGGGCGAGAGTTTCCAAGCACGCAATTTACGGCGCGTGGTAAAGCCGAAGATCGTTTATCGGCGCGCCAGAATTCATATTCTTTCAAAGGAGGCAACAAGATGAAGCCAAGCACCAAGGATGAAATAGCGGGCAAGGTTCACGAAGTGAAGGGTAAAGTCAAGGAGAAGGCAGGACAAGTGATGAATAACCCCGAATTAGAAGCCGAAGGCCAGGACGAAAAGATAGGCGGAAAGGTTCAAAAGAAGATCGGTCAACTAGAAAAAGCCCTGGGAAAATAGTGTGACTGGCTCCATTGTATGCAAATCGAGCCATTTGACTTGGCACACGAACCAGACATATTAGTGATCAAAGGTGGGCAATTAAGGTTCTGTAATCCTGCAATTGAATTCCGCGATCTGAGTTGCGAAACGGCGAGTTATGCAGACTCTTAATGAGACGAGATTTCGTATGATCTACTCAGCGGGTTCTCCCCACATTGCCGACGTGAAACTGATTGATGTTATGTAGAACTCCAAAAACATTCAGAAGCCACAACACCACAACGATCACCACTACCGCGTTCAAGAGGGACTTGATCGTTCCCTGCATCGGAATATAACGATTGACCAACCAGAGCAGAACACCTACGACGATTAGAACAAGCGCTAACTGAACTAAAGGCATTTTGAAATCTCCTCACAATCTTCCTGTTTCAGCCACACGCCGACATCGTAGAGGGAGCGGAGACCGGAATCTGTTCAGTTCGGCACACGTGGGTGCACAAACTTCGGCTGTTTACAAAACCAAGAGAGCTTTCGTGGTAACTCTTATTGGCACGAGAAAATTACCAAGGCAGATTGCAAGTCACTCCATCGTGTGCCTTTGACCCGCGTATAGCCCTGGGGCAGCCGGCAGGAGGACTGGAATCAATGACTTCGCGCCGCGATGGTCTTTTCTTGATGTTTCATTTTGTAGAGGGCGCGATCCGCGGCCTGCATCAATGTTTCGATGGTCGTACCGTCTTCGGGATCGACCGCCATCCCAACGCTTACCGAAAGATGAGGTTCCTCATGATCGTTGGCCAGGTGTTCGCAGATCCGGTGTCCGACTTGGCCGGCATCTTTTGCCCCGGTCTCCGGCAGAACGATGGCAAACTCGTCGCCTCCATAGCGCACGGCCGTATCAATC